>Ga0307515_10000767_pt1 | contig 74121 bp, 70 predicted proteins | sample 17_EM_MG_FD_194513 | JGI IMG/M metagenome (GOLD analysis project Ga0307515, IMG submission 194513) | Populus trichocarpa ectomycorrhiza microbial communities from riparian zone in the Pacific Northwest, United States - 17_EM | ecosystem: Host-associated > Plants > Roots > Unclassified | place... | reverse complement strand
TGTCGGCCTGAAAAGTCTATACATAGATGCGTACGCACGCATTCACACTTGTACTCATATATATATGGCCTTGTGGCACTCTTAGATAATATACAATCAAGCTTCTCTAAGTATCACTATTTGAACAATAGGAATGTCAAATATGATATATCCAAGCAGGCAATCATAAGACAGGCAACCGAGCGTGAGCTCATTCCACCTCCGACAGCAGTCCACCTTTGGCCTAGTCTCCACCCCTCGCAGATGTATCTACCCTCCACAGTTTGTGCCTCATGCACGAAGATATTTATCTATCTACCATGCTTTGGCCAAGCCACTGAGATCACTCACTTTATGTCGAAAGCACCTGTTGGCCAATGTGTCCCTTTCATATCTATCCATTGTAACTTATCACATCTTGTTGTGGATGGACCGTCCGTAGAATCCCTAGTGGAGTAGGGGCTTGATAGTCCTGAGGACCAATGAGGAGAAGAGGTAAGGGCTGGCAGCAAATATCAATTTTACTCTGCAGTCGGAATGACATTATATCAAAATGTTCTTCATGCAGATCCCATTCAGAGGCTGTAGTTGAGCCATGATCCTGCGAGGCTTGAACAGTCTCCCAGGTACTATACACAAAGCACAACATTCATGGTGAACAATCCCACAGGATGGAAGTCATGGCACTGGCCCCTGTCTGGGAGTTTGCCGGAGGGATGCTGAGGGATATTGGAGAGTGGTCTCACTGAGGCGCATACCCTCGTACAGCGGTTGAGCGAGCTTCAACACCCGCACTACTAGCAGCCGAAGGGTATCCTTTTATAGGAACCTTGTGTGACAGCTACTATTGTGCGGAGACAGCAAGGGAGCAAGTCATCTACTTACGACACCACTGTGACCATACATGTAGAGAGATACTTCTGGATTCACCATTCGAGAATTCCATCCAGTTTTGCGTTACCAATTCGGCTTACACAAGTCGCTGAAGTTGGAAATTGTGATAGCAGCAACAGTGCTACCAGTGGTGATAAATATTTGAGATCTCCCGAATTCCGTAAAAATGGAGTACAAACAAATAATGACACTGCAGACAGATTGTTCGCAGTGAGACAGGCCTGAGCCGTTACAGAGGCGTTGCAGCGGCTGTGGAGAGGAACTGTAGCAGGGAGACTTTCGCATAGACAATCATGTCACCAAATGCATCAGTCATGCAATATGCGATATTTGAAGAGATACAAAAAGCTATGGTTGGGGCCCCAGAATATGAGTGCATCAGCAACAACCCTAGTTTCCGTCTGAAACACCCGGCTGTTCTGGACGGCTCTGATGGTGCTGACGGAACGTGATACTCTCTGATGGAGAATTACACTGTGTCTGTCGCCCAGGCGACGGGTCGCGTTGCATACTTACCTTGATTAGTTTGCGCCTGGTGTGCGCGCCATCAGAACGACAGGTGTGTTACACTGTTCGCAGGGGCTGCAGTGATGCTGTAGCAGTTCACACAACGCCTGGCGATGTTTATACCGTTCTTCACAGGATAGCCACATTTTACCCCTCTGCTATTGCTATATTTCGGATGCCGCACTCGCCCCATATATGATTAGCTTCACATATTGCAACGCAGTCTTCGCTTGGGATACCTCGCTTGCCGTTGCGTTTGCTCCACCATTATCGTATTTTACAGGTTTCAAATATACAGTCCAATCTTCACAATCTCTAGTACTATGCTGTCAGTCCTCCACATTCTGCATTGATTGATCATCGGCTTGCAATGCATCTTCCTCCTCAGTCACATCCGCATCCGTGCCATCCTCGCGCTTTTAACTGTCGATATTACAGGTTCCCAGGTTAAACCTCTCGAGTTCAGTTGCTGGCCGTTGTTGCCGGCTGGCGGGGAAGATGGCATCGCGCACCTCCTTTTAATCTTCTTGATCTACGTAATCCCCGCGGCCCCCTGGCATCCCGAAATGAAGTTCATCACCTGTGCAATTGTTGTCTATTGGGATATTTTGGTCAGTGCTTCCGATCTCAGGCTCCTCAAGAGCCACTTCGAAGGCCAAATACTCAAGAAGAATAGAATTCTGAACACGCGGTGCTTCCACGCTAATCACCCCGGCAGGCATTGGGTTCTCTGCCTGTTGGATCTGACGCCTGACTGTAGCAACAGTGTTGTTATATACCCTCTGGTGGTAGCTCTCTGGTAGTGTGCTCCAGGTATTCATCAAGAATGTATGTGTCTCCAACGGTAGGCAAGGTTAACAACTTGCGACCTGCTGCCGCACACCAGGATGCGTTCTTACCACACTGATTCCTGTTGTTGCAGTAGTTGGAGCGATCAGGTGTGTCCGCTCTCATCTTTGACTTGGAAACTGTCGGATGAACGCCTTTGTTCTTTGGCCACTCCAGGAGTGCATGACACAACGCGGTGCAGGGAAACATGATCAGTTGTAAGAGTATATGACCATCCTTGTCGTCAATCATGGAATTATCAAATCCATCAGCATACATACCTCGGTAATTGGCCCGATGATAAAATTTGATGTAGATAAACCGCGGAATTTTGTCCACTAAGATGTAATGTGGACGCTAGCCATTCGTTAGCAGCATTCGACAATCTCTTCGTTGGATTTGGACCGCGTACACTACCTTCCACATGCTCTGCTACAAGGAAGCGATACTTCTTGCCTGCCAGATGGGATTCAATGAATTCCAAAAGCTCTGCGGTGGATTCACAGCAGTGGAGATCATAAAGCTCTGCTATGTTGTCCCTTGCTGATTGCCTAGAATGGGATTGAACATGATCAACTTGTGCGACAACCTGGTACCAGTTTGAGCTTGTAATATGTGACGTGGGCCGTTGCTTCAGCACACCACATTCAAGATCTCCTCTGTGTGTCCCTCGAATGCTATGGACCAAATGTTGTTTTGCTTCATTGCGGTGTTCCAGTACGTCTCTATTATGTACCAGTGTGGGTCTTCAGCTAACGATTTCGCAACGCGTCGCGTTGCACAACTTACCCGCTCCAAGTCGCATGCACTTATAAACAGCACTCTTTTCCACATGTAGAGCTCCAGGATCCTGCCCTTGACAAATACAAGGCTCGTCATGTTGGAGTGACCAAATCGATGGATGCTGCGACTGCCGGAGACCACTGAGCGAGGTGTAGACACCACCTGCAGTTGCATTTGCCACTGCCTCTCTCGCCGATTCCTTTCTGTAGCTCGCGTTCGCATTGGACATGCCATGATCGCGCGGGCTTCTGAATTAGGGATGGGGGTAGGCAAGTATTCAAGACAGCTGAGAGGTGTGGGATTGCTAGCAATGACGGATGCGGGGCTGGATACAACACGACGCATTGATTCTGTCTGTTTGCTTCTGCTGGGTGCTGGTGTGTGATGACTGCTTGTACCAGGCGTGGCGGTTGGAGTAAGTATCGAACGTCGCTGTGTAGCGGACGGGCTGGAAGACACGTATTGAGTGATATCTGCTATACGAGAATTGTTCAGCCAAGATAAGGGGGTGGAGTTCTGACCTTCGATTGTTGATGCTACAGAACTCCTTCCTTGAGAGTAATACCTCTTGCCAGCCGGTACCGAAACGCGTCTTCTAGCAGGGGGAAGTTCAGAATTCCCCGCAGGCCCACACGGTTGTTGAGTCGGACCATTAGCAAATCGTTGATCATTTCGTACGACCGGACACATGACAGGGTGAGTGCTTTGGTCAGGCATAATCTGATATGGATGTTCAACGTCTAGACTGTAAGAATAATGTCCTCTGCATGCATATGCAACGGCAGGCGAGTTACACTCCTCTTTCAGCGACCCTGGCAGTATTTGAAAAAAAAGGGAGGCGCAGTGTTGACCGCGCTAGATTCTAAACCGTGACAATACTCAGGGACAACATTCCTTCCAAAGCATTCAATTATGGTGTTAGCTGCCATCAGATTAAACTCAGATTAAACTCAGCGTTGATATTCACTGTTACAGCGGTGTCTGAAGGTCTAATTGCACCGCTTGAGGGGTGTTTATGCTTTCTTGACACGTTTATCATTGTATTGCGCTTGTTCTTGGCCCAATGCATCGAACAATCGATTGTGTATATCATCGGCTTCCCAGTGGAAATCCCCCTTTGGCAGAGCTTAATGCATCGCAAAGAAAACAATGACGTATTCTCTAGCCTATGAAATCAGGTGCGTCTGCGCTTTCTCCCGCTAGGCGTTTGTAGCCGTGTTGTATCGTTGCACAGTTGGCACAACTTGAGAACTACTCAGTTTGCTCCGAGATGCACGAGGTCTGAGCGGTACACGTGGATTGAGTTGCCAAAACCATGCCCGCGATTAACATTCGTACTCGCGTTGAGTACTAAATCTCGTTTGGAGGCTTGTTGTTCATGAGGTGCCTGGTGACGCGGCAAGATGACTGATGCGCTGTTTTGTGTGCGTTAACCAACAAAACTCACAAGTTGAACCTTGAACCAAGAAATCGGCAGAACTCGGGTATATATATCTCTTCTTCCCACCTTCACCTCCATTATATTGTCCTCCCAAATTCAACTCACGGGGAGCATCCTGCACTATCTCGACATCACGTAACGTGCACATAACAACACACAACGCATCACGTTCCAAAACACACCCGATACCCTACACAACTGTCTACGTTCACTCTGAGCTTCCTTTCCCTATGTTCAACTGTATCATAATGCCAATGCCTGGGATGTAGATTCATTGTCAATATGCACAGATGGCACGAAAGGTCAGCCGCAAACTACAGGGGAAGGCAACTGCTACGGCAAAAATGCCGACATAGGTTATAAGGATAGGGACCACATACAGGGATTCATCTCGGAAAACATCCGTGGACTCATATGGATATACAAAGTTTGCGGCGTGCACGATGAGAGAGCCTGGGACCTAATTGATGATATAATCTTTATTGATCCAGTTACGACTCGCCACTTTTCACACTTCCAGCTGATGTGGCCGCACCACAGCAGCAGGTGGTCTCCTTGCCGGGAGTGGTGGGCAGCCTTCCGTTCATATATGGGGCAAAGGGTTGATAAAACCCGTGACCAGATGAACAATGGGAGGCGGGACAACCCGCGTGCGTTTGGGGATCAAGTCGATTGCTTCAATACGCACACGACCAGCTGGGGAAGGGTTAAATCCACTGGTGACCATTTCTCTTGGTACGTTCGCGATGATAGCAGGGCAAGGATTGAGCCGCCACACTGCCGCCAGTACAAGACAGGCCACTTCCTGGCAGTTGGACAACTGAATTGAGATGAGATAATCGACGAGGATCATGATGATGAGAACTGGGCCGATCCTGGAGCGCCTAGCGGTGGACTCAGCCGTCCTGCCGATGACAATGACAATGATGACATCGAGGGTGAGGAAGACACGCGGGGTGGTGAGAGAGGGACCGTGACAGGAAAGGGAACAAACGCTGGGAAGGGGAAAGGGAAGGGGAAGGGGAAGGGAAAGGGTAAAGAGAAAGTTATTGGTAAACTGAATGAGGCAGACTCGGACGCAGAGGGCTAACTAGAGCAGGTATACATAGAGCCGGAAGCATCACCCGCCGTGTAAATTTCCTCAGATCATGATACCAACTCCACCGAGTTGGACGGCGAATATGACTCAGACCCTGATCCTGATGTGGATATGTGCAGGAAGATTATGTGGACTCACCGGATGGTGCGGACTCAGATGGTGATGTGGATATGGCAAGGGAGGGTGAAGATGGAGGGGGGGAAGATGAAAAGCACGAAGATGAGGAGGAGGATGAGGTGGATGAGGATGAGGAGGAGGATAAGGATGAGGATGATGGCAAAGAACCTCGGACGATTGGCCAGGGAGAGACGATAAATACATCGGCTGATGATGTAGACACAATGATAGACGATCAGCCAATCCTGCTACCGGTGCATTGCCAGGAGATGCGCAAACGTACCCCACGGCGACAACGTCCGGCGCCTGCCCCAAGGCCAAACACCCTGGATTCTCACCTACGACCATGAACTCCGGAGACTCATCCCCACAGTGGGCTCTACTATTTGCGGCTTGTGAGAGTGCGAAAACCTTTCCCAGCAGTGCCATCTCTGCAACAAGCTGAGGCAGCCGGAAACACCTTGGATTTGGATGCGGATCAGCAGCTGTTGATTGAATCGGCAGGTGGCGACAGTCTCCCCGATGTCCCTCCCCCTGATGTTCCTCTTCCTGAGGCACGCCCAGATAGCTTGATATGTGAGGAGTGAAGCATTCCTCACATTGCAGAGGAGGCGATATTTGTTTTGTTTGGGTTACGGTCGGATTCTTGTCTTATTTGTTTCCTTTGTTCTAATCAATGTATCTCAGACATTGATCATTACATGCGTTGCGAGGTTTTTGGATTGCTGAAGGTTTATTCTTTCTATAGGTTTTGTATTGGTTTTATTTCATTGGTTTTATTTTATTCATAGTAGTATGGAACATTGGGCATGCCGTGTTATTGCAACTACTGGCGTGTAAGGAACCTCCTTGTGATGGTGTTGACGCTCAATAAATCTCTCAAGTATCATGAGCTTATACCAACACCAGACTGCTCAGGCACCGCACCAACTTTCGTCCCGTTTAACAGTGAATACTCCACTCTTTATGTGTCGTTGACAATGGCAGACAAGACCCCTTTCCGTTGCCCCAAATGTTGATGCCGAATGAAGTTCACCTCAGACAGCTGGCGACTTAAACATATCAAATTAAACACTCCTGAACACTTTCAGAAGAATCAAACTGTTCGCGGCACGCCCCGACGGGTTGAATGCACTCACTGTTGTGAATTCAAAGCTAACAAAAATTCAGTCGAACACTTGGACCCATTTCCCTATAACGAAACATGTTGAAAACATCACTGACACGAAGTCTCAAACACCACCACCTCTTCCAGCGACGGAAGTATACCCCTCCGCCTGCGCTCAGCTGAGCAATTACATTGCTGAGCCATGGGATTGCGACGCTCTGGGCTGCCATAAGACAAACAAACAATACAATCCCTGTTTTCCGTTTGGGACGAGTGAAGAGTACAAATATATCCCCTGTGTGATCAGGAAGACAGGCATCAAGACGTACTATGACCCCATGCTGAAGTAAGATGACACAGCTCTGCGATTCCCAAGCTTCAAAAACAGGGATCGCGTCCAGAAGCTCGTTGCTAGCATGCCTGATGATAAGGCTCTCGGTGAGTGGGAACTAGACACTCTCGAGGATATGCGATGGAATGACATTCACCACCGCCCTATCAAATACGGATGTTGAGACATCATCAAACGCAAGGGATGGTTGATGCGGCAGCCAGCCTATGCCGAGCATATGATTTTCGCCCCTCAGCCGTGCTCTAACAGCGATAGGCAGCCGAATCGCCTCTCAACCGAACTGCACACTGCGGAACGGTGGTAGGAGATACAGCAAAGGAGAGATACTCGAGGATACTAATGTGCTAATCGATGTTGAGTCAACACTCACAATGGGGGAACCATTGGTTGGCTTGGTCTTCAGGTCAGACAGAACACATCATTCGAATTTTGCTGGCGACAAGAAACAGTGGCCTGTATATACGACAATTGACAAGCTCTCTTCGATGATCTGCCTGACGCCCTATATGCACAGCATGGTAATGGTCACTCTTCTACTGATTCCAACTAAGAACCGCAATATTCCTCAGAAGTGGCTGGATGAGCAGTGGCAACAGACCAAGAGGTGCAAAACGAAGTACTGCAGCGGCTACTCCAGCCACTCACCTTTAAACATCATCGTGTAGCTGGGAGCGGATATTTCAACGATCTCTTTCCAGATGGCAACTGTATGCGTTGCAAACCGGTTTTGGCAGCACGGCTTACAGATTGTCCAGAGTAAAGCGACCTACATCATCCCGAGTGGCATGTCTGCTTTCGGTGCGAGTGTACAAAGAACCAACTTGGAGATTATGTGCATCCTCACAAGCAACACCGCTGGTGGGATCACAGCCTATATAGAACGCTCAGCAATGCCAACGCCAAGGGAGCGGATGCCGAATTCTAGTCACTCCATGTTAACCGAGGATTCAACATGTTTCGACATAGTCCCTGTATTGTGAGCGACCTCCCACAGCCTGACCTCCTCCACACACTTCAGATTGCCATACTTGATCACCTCCAGTAGTGGATATTCCACTTCATGAGGATGCACAAAGGACTCGACAAGTACAGTGCGATCTGGTTATCCGTTCCTGCTTACCACGACCTCACACCAAAACATGTGTCAAATGAGGATGTTTCTCAATGGAATGGGAAGGAGATGAAAGAAATAAGCCGGTAGCTGCATGGAGTTGCAACTCAGTCTCTCCAAGGTGGAAACCCAGGTCAGTGTCCCATATTCCTTCTCGCAATTCAGTGCACATGGGCATTGTTAGAAGTCTATATCTATGCTCGATATAAATCTCAAGATGATGCAACATTGAGCTACATGGAGGACGGCTTCCATCGTGTTAACACCTTCAAAGATGTCCTCATCCTCGGGCAAGTCCGCAAAAATGCAAACGACAAAGCCAATGCCCTGAGAACGGAACTCGTGCAGAAGCGAAAGGTAGATGAGGCAGCTAAAGCTGAAACTTGGACGCCGTCCCAGAAGCAGCGCAAAATGAACACCCGGCTGGAGTATATCAGCCTAGATATAAAGATTTACAAGGACTTAGATGCCAACTTCAACTTTCCGAAGATCAACATGATGTCTCATTGGGCTAAACAGGTTTGTCGATACAGAGCTTTGCAGCAGTATTCTGCCAAGAGACATGAACAAGCACATAAAATGAACCTGAAGGATGGTTGGAACTCCTCCAATCACAAACTCAACTATCTGCCACAAGTCAGCACCTTTCAGCGTCCCATCCTCTGCTTTGAAATCAGAGAGCTCAATCTCCAAGCCCTCGTTCAGCGTCAGGTGAACAGTGCTGCCGCCTGCAAAGTTCTCACTTCCGTTGCTCATTAGGCTTCCCCCCAGAGCCCCCAGTCATATGCGAAGCCCGAATTCATGGGACCCCAAAACCGCCATGATGGAACACATCCTGATGCAATAATCAAAGACTTCAAAGGATTATCCGACAATATGCAAGACGCAACGAACCGCGCGGCAATATACAGCGGCACACGGGAGTTTGTCAAGCATATGACTGGTAATATGACATATATATCGGATGAACAACTGCATGTAATGGAGCTCTGTATCAACCATGGCATTAGAGTTCACATTGTGAGATTAGAAGGTCAACGCATATCTCAGATGTGTCGATGCGCAGGAAGCCAGAGCTGCCACGGTGGGGATCGACCGAAGAACTAGGTGTGGGCAAAGCAACGACCGGGGAGGTGTTATGGCGCGCCGAATGGTCGTCTCCCGGGGCAACTGCATCGACAATGCCAAATCAAACTTCATTCCGAGGATGGAGCTTTAGCTGAGTACTAGTTAGACCTGGTGCTCACAAATATACCGGAAGCCTCGGGTAACTGGAATCCTGTCTCGAAAGTTGTACAAGTGAGAAATGCACCGGCATCCATTGCTTTGCATTTTATAACTGTGTGATACATCGTCGGCTGTGCGCATGCAATTTCAGAGATGGCTACTAGTAGTAAGACAGGAGACGGTGTAACGGCACGGCTGCACGTGATGTGTCCAGGGCAGGGTAACGGCCATTCTATATAGTCGGCTCGCCACAAGCCTTAGATCTCCAGCGATGATCTTACCTACACGTCTACATATATACTCACTCGAGTCCACGTTTGCAACCATATCCCTATTCAGCCGGACGCTGGCGTATGCGTTCTTACAGACGGACGGAAAGAGCAATGGATTGCCAATAGCCACATAGATCTGGCGACTTTGAATGATGTGTATAATTAGTGAAGAGAGAATTGCATTGTGGTTGCAGGAAGAAGGAACGTGAGGAGAGATTTTCGCAGCATCAACCATCGCATTCAATCCCGACGCAAGCGCGTACCCAATGATCCCATTGCGACGTATGGTCACAGTTGGCCACAACGCCAGAGGTTTTGTTTAAAATAGGAGACCGACACAGCGAGAAGAATTACTGATTCAGTGAGCAGAGGGCTATGTGGAATGCAACGCATGGTAATGATGCAGGGCGCGGAGTAATCCGCAACCGGGGTCTCTCTGACTGCCCAGACGGACCGCGTCCACTGTCACGGAGCCATCCCGACCGTACGGAAATAGTTTTTTCTAATGTGGAAATTACATGTTCAGCTAAATGATTGAGATGAATGACATCACTCTGTTCCGTGAGGGTGATACACGTGGTTATGTGGTCGTTGACCCTCTTGATTCCTCATGCTTGATGATATGATACAAGAGTAGCAATTGAGTGCAGATATGGTGAGATTCAGATGCACAATGAACTGGGAGCATAACTGCACCAATGGCTCTCCGGAGAACTCTTTGCAAATACCCAATCACGAAGTCAAATGAAATCCCGACTTTGATTGAGAGATCCATAGTTACAGAGCTACTGAAGTATGATGACAATCACCACTCAAAGGAGGAAATACCAGTCAATATGACATGGAATGAAGCGGTTTGATGAGATTAGTCATCAGTGAGGCAACGACCTTTCAACGCATGGGATGACTGTCCCACAACCAACCTCAACTTGTACCACAAGGAATTACTGTACCGGGAATACTGTGACAAACCACAGTGACATTCATTCATCAATTGAGATGGCTTGCGGCCAACGACGATCGTCCAAAATATCTGCCAATACATTGGAGAAAAGATTAGAAGCCAAACGTGCCTGATCCTTGTTCAATAGGTGCAAATGCGGATGCCAAACCAGTGCCGGATGAGATACCGAAGGACGGTGATATGGCTACCGGATTGGTCCGGAACTAGAGTGAATATGACAACCCGACATACTGAATAGCCTACCGAGTGGCATCGTGGGAAACAGCCAGGATAACTACCAAGAGACGTTCACAGGTCTCACAGCGACGGACAGCTCTGCCGAGAGACTTCACATTGACATACATGGACGATCTCGACATCAGCAGCAAAAGATATGGCAACTCTCGCACCGCACAGATGAAGGCCTCTACAGGGACTTCTTTAGGAAGAGCGGTTCTGGCTCGAGGAGTGTTGGAAAAACATTTGAGGAAATGACAGGGAACTTGGCCATAAGGAACCACACCAAGTGCGGCGATCTACGAAATATCAGAAAGAGCAAGTGAAACCAGAAGCTGGGAAAGAAAGAGAAGTCAAGTTGAAAATTCTCCATTCCTACATTGAAACAAACTTAGACAATTGACTTATCCAGCGATCATCGCCTCATCCAGCGTCTAATGTATTTGCAAACATAAACGTCCGGCGACTGTGGCTGTGTGTGGACTACTGAGCCATCAATTAAATCGATCTCCCACTCTTCCCGGAGATGATCACCAGGACCGCAGTACTGCCTATCACCTGTTCCAAATAAAGCAAGGCAATGAGTACACAATCGCGGTTCCCAACCAGTTTGGCAGTTCGAGTCCGAAGTCATGCCATTCGGGGTGCCGAACACACCAGCTACATCACCAATAAGACGAGATTAGTCAACCGGAGAGTGACCAAAGTTTTCTTCTCAATGATAGGTACCAGAAGGCGGTTTATGTGATTATGGCAGACTGAAGATGGCCCGAGATTCAGTACAACGCGGCTTCCGAGAGCGTGAGGTCGGCAAATTACACCTAGTCAGTATGTCAATATCAGAGATAAGTATGTGATCGATATCACCAATGATATACCATCAACTCCCGATGCTATTGGTGTTAATTCTACCGCTCCCAAGTGGTCACCATGAGTCCTATACGGAAATCACAGTTACCATGCCAGGAGCGGATGATCACATCATTGTCCAAAGTCAAGACGTGTTCTATGTCGTGATTGACTATTTCACCAATGTTACCCTGCCCAGATCCGACGATGGGCGATTATGATTACACTCCTGAATCACGATTACACTTGTACCGAGCCACGAATGCAATCCACAATCAATAAGATGAATTAGTCGTCGACAGAGCAACCAATACTCAAACAGAGGGAGCAAGCCGTGTTAGACCAGCCATGTCTTTCAGACAAGCCAAAAGCCCATGTGGAGCCAGTCAACAGAAACGTGCACTGAGAAGTCGACGAAGAACAATACGGAGAAGTTTGCCGAGATTCTACAGATGCCATCTCTCGAGGACACAGACCCATGAAGGCGGGCGAGGTGTCGACAGAGGAGTCGACTTAGATTTTGCTGAGGTTGTCTCTGGTGCGCAGTATATGAGTAAAGTCGACCAGATGGACACTGAAGCGGACTTCAACTGAATGTTACCAATTCAAGGTGAATCTACGAATATACGAGTTCTTGCTGCCTACCGATTACTGCCGGCTACAAGATATACTCTACCGAGCATGCGGGAGCACAGCACAGAGCTCAGACTACGCCGGCGTGCTTCAGCTTGGAAAGTATACCGTGTTTACAGAAATCTACTTGTTAGGTGTGTCCGAATGGGAATGCACCCAATTAACCTAAACGATCAATGATTGAAGATTATTATACGCTACCAACGGTGACGGCAGGGGAAGCTCCCAGCAATGCCAAGTCATGAGCGGAAACTCTATCATGACGATTCCAACAATGACCTACTCTGAGATACAAGATACGGAAATGATGGTTGTTGGAATATGGGTTAGGAAGTGCAGATATTAAGTCATGGATCACTTTAGGATGTTTTCTTATTTATCAATTATCTTCTTCCCTTCATTGGATCCCGGACCGATACAAATGGTGTCGGGGCGTGTTGTACCACCAGGCACTGGAGGTGCAGTTCCCAATTCCGCCGGATCCACCTTCAGGTCGCACTGTGCGATCCTTGTCAGTAGTGTGACTTGATTGAGTGTTGAAGTACATACACTGAACGTTTGTTTGATTGTTTCCTTTATTTGCATTCCTTGTACGGGTAGCTGCAGCCCAAGGGGTCTGTGCATAATAAGGCGGATGATGTAATGGCAGGTAGTGAGGGCTCCCCCCCGAGTGGCAAATGACGTGTCCAGGGCTGGGTGATCGCCATTGTATGCGGTCGGCTTGGCATGAGACTTTGATCTCTAACAATAATCTTACCTTACACTTCTACATCTACTATCACCAGAGTCCAGGTTTGCAACAGTATACACACAATTGTCTTCTATATGAGTACGCGGCCGGAGTCGGGCATACGCACCCTTTTGGCAGCGGTGTGTAAACGGCTCCAGCTTTGCTGCAGCCTGTGAACAGACTGTAATACATGGGTTGTTCTGATGGTGCATATACTTCACCGGATTCTGGGCGCAAAGTCATCCAGGTCAGTATCTCGCATGATGAATTGCCTAGGCAACGGGATGCGCGTAATCCTCCAGCAGAGGGCACGATTTCCAGTGAGAGCAATTTGAGCCATCCAGAACACCAGGTTGTTTCTGACGGATTCCAGGGTTGTTGCTGATAATTGTCCATTCTCTACATGGAAACGTCATTAGTCTGTTCTATGACAACCCTATGTCCGGTCATTTTGGAGCTCCTCAGACTATTGAGCTGCTTTCTAGGGATTTCTATTGGCCATCAATGGGCTGCCAAATACTGAAGTATGTCAGTGGCTACGAAGTTGGCTGCCCCATCACAGCGCCTCGGCATGCTAGTGACCGTCTCAACGTGCTGTTGAGGAGACCATCACGGCCACAGAATGGCATCCCGATGGGCATTGTCACCAACAGGACAGAGTTAATGGTATGGGGTTACACATTGGTTCACGTGAGTTTGAACCGACTAACCAAGATGGCAATCTACCTACCATGCGGGAAGGAAATTGACTCACAGGATTTGACTCAACTCTTCTTTGAACATCACATCTTCGAGCATTGCATCCCGCGCAACACAGTTAAGGATCACGGAACCTAGTTCACAAGCTGATTATTGACCCATGTATGTTCTCAGTTGAGTACTGTCCAGTAGCTAGTATCAGCCATCAAAGCACAGTAGGACAGCCTGACTGTGAGTGAAAACTGTACAATCAAGCAGTATCTTCGCACTTCTTGCAACTTCATGCTGTTGGCACGGGATTTGGCCCGGTGGCTTGTGTGGCTTTCGGCCTAAAGCTGCGGGCATGAGGCCGGTGGCTTGCGGCCCCCATGGGCCGCCACCAGCCCCCATGCCGAGGAGTAGGGCTAGCCCCGGCAGTGATGCCCGGCATCGGTCTCCGGATGTGATACTCGGCTTCGCCGAGTATGCCCTCCTTTCCCATATATATTTGCCTGTCTTTCTCTCTCTTTGCTCTTTAGACAATCACTTTTGTACGATAGTCAATTCAATATCTCTATTCGTACTCGATTGATCTCAACAGGTTATGAGCCCGGCGCTTTCAGTTCGTTGGAATCAACATCTCTTAGTATTTGTTACTGCCTCTCCTCTGCCCCTGTTCCAGTGGATCGAGCCGACATCTATTAGTTTTATCATTTCTGAAGCGCCGCCAGCTGTTAAAGTCTCGCATATCGAACATGTCCTTTTGGAGTCCGCCACTTTGAGTTCTGTCGGAATCGACGCCTACTATTAGTATTTGTTACTGCCTCTCCTCTGCCCTTGTTCCAGTGGATCGAGCCAACATCTCTCTTTGTTTATCGTTTCTCCTCTGCCTTGTGGTGCATTGGACCGAATCGATGCCTAATAGTAGTACCTTTATCGTTTCCGAACCTCCGCCGCCTCCGAAAGCATCGAGCATCGTCCACGAGAATTGGGTTGACTGCGTGTCCCCTCTTCATTGGGTTGACTCCGTGTCCCCTACATTTCTTGAGTCGACTGCGTGTCCTCTACCTTCCTTGGGCTGACTTCGTGCCCCTACCTTCTTCCGTCGGCTTTGTGCCGACTACCTCTCCTTGTGCCGACACCGCGTCAACTGCCTCTCCTACTGTCAACTATACCGTCCGGCCATGAGCATTACCAAAGCCTCGAGCACCTCCGAAGTCTCGAGTACCATGCAACCTCGAACAGCGTGTCTACCATCTCTCCTCATATCTACTACTCGTTCGTGACGACCACCTCTCCTCGCGTCGACTACTTGTTGATGTCAACTACTCCTTATATCAACATCCTTTAGAAATACAGTGTGCTGTTCAAAATATCTTCAATGAGCGGGTTATGGACCGCGGATACTTCGGCGATGTCGGCCGACGCACAGTTATGCGATTCGGGACAGTGGACCCCAAGAGACCGGCGGTGGCAATTGTGGCCATGCATCCAGGAAGTCTGGACTCCTCATGGCGAGGATAGGAAGCTCTATTGTGAGCTGTACATTGCGTACCTTTGACCCTGCAAACGGATGACAACAGCGATGACTTTCAGGATGTGTACACGGATTTTTAACTTGGAGAGTTTGCGTATATGTGTCTTTGGTAGATTGTTTCGGGTATGGAATTTGGGTAGGACTTCATTGGATGTGTATGTTTTATCAGGACTAGGACTTGGATTTGGATTTGGTCTCCGGGGAGTGTTTCTTTGTTAGGGTTCAGGTCTTTCCCTATCTTTCTTCCTCTTCTCTCTTCTTCTCTTTTGTCAACAGGTTGTTTGGGACTTGGAGGATTCAGGGCCTTCGTTTGTTTTCTCTTCTCTTCCGCCCTTTCTAATTGGTTTGTTCACTTTGTTCGGAACGCCTTGGGCCAAAGGGGGAGTGTTGGCACGGGATTTGGCCCGGTGGCTTGTGTGGCTTTCGGCCTAAAGCTGCGGGCATGAGGCCGGTGGCTTGCGGCCCCCATGGGCCGCCACCAGCCCCCATGCCGAGGAGTAGGGCTAGCCCCGGCAGTGATGCCCGGCATCGGTCTCCGGATGTGATACTCGGCTTCGCCGAGTATGCCCTCCTTTCCCATATATATTTGCCTGTCTTTCTCTCTCTTTGCTCTTTAGACAATCACTTTTGTACGATAGTCAATTCAATATCTCTATTCGTACTCGATTGATCTCAACACATGCAGGATGATTGGGTTGAATCCTTCCAACTAGGTGAATTCGCTTAAAATCATGTTGTACATGCTTCTACGAGGATGCCTCGATTCTGTGCGAATTACCACTACAATCTGGGGATGCAGTCTAAGGGACCGAAGCGACCATCTGTTCACAATTCGGCGATCCGAGCTCTCTCCTGCGCACCTGGATTGATGGTGTCACAGTATGCTCTCCGTAAGCACTTGGAGGAGGCTCAAACCCATCAGACCAAGTACTCTTGTGTCAGAGTGGTTGGCTTGAAGTTCGGACGTTTATTGAGGTATTGAATTAGGCACTTCAGGACGACAATACTATCGAAGAAGTTGGATTCCCAACCCCCAGGACCATACACAGTAAGTTAGGTCATAAATAAGATTGCTTACAAATTATACCATACATATACGATCCGGAATCACAATGTGTTTCACAACTCTTTGTTAGCCGACTCTACACCTCCCATGGCCAGCCAGCGAACATTAGAACCGCAGCCGACAAGGGTCGAACACTCTCGTGACTGGGAAGTCGAACAGATCTTTGGCTCTAAGTGACGCAACTGCATGCCCCATTATTTTGTGCTGTGGGCGCGTTACATTTAGGTACTGACTAGCTGTGAACCTGTGGAGAATCTCAGGATTGTACCGGGATTGGTTGTTTCGTTCCAGCAAGTGGATCCGCAGAAGTCTCAACCATGAATCGACCGTAGGACTGAGATTAAATGTGGTTTATGAGGTTTGATTTTGCATACTGTCTTGTGGATTTCGGCCCAGTACAAATCGAATCTGCATGTGTTTTCTGCACCTCTAGAGAGAAGTTATGTGGGGGTGGAGCTTTACCATGCACTAAATCTGCCATGAGGCTGCTCATAAGCCACTGATTAGTGGCGGGACTGATTCTGTCATGTGGAGGTATAAGTATTGGCTGTGATTCGATTCATGTGGTTTCTCTTGTAATATATTCGTTGGCGGCAGCCCATGGGGTCTACTTCTCACTGCGAAGATGATGTAATCGCAGTGATGATGAGGTTTTTGCCAATGGCCCAAGAGGTGTCCAGGGCTGGGTATTGGCTACCTTATATAGATGACTTGGGATCTCTCTGAGATCGCTTGCAATTATCTTACCAATCGACTACACTACTTGATTACCACATCCTCATGTTCAATGTTAGCTTCCCATATACTGTCATCCGCGGCCTGTAATGGCCATATGGCCTTTCAGCCATCATAAGGTGTGATTTGGATTCTGCAACTTTACCATAGTGAATTCGACCCTTGCACATGCACAGACGAACTATCAAGTCTCACAATTGGGTCGCTGAATTCAAGGAAATGCTGACCCGGCGCAAGCGTGGTACAAACATTTCTTTTCCCCACGATGTAATCTCAATAATACCAATTTGCCTTGCTATTCCTCCCCAGACACTAGAGAACTCACAATGTCTTCGTCCAATTTGGATTTCTATATGGTGATCAGCTGTGGAGGATATATAAACTGGAAATAGCTAACCAGTTCAGCAGGTTTCGCGTTCCGAGTGAGAGGTGAAAAGTGCTCCCGGGTGACCCAAGACTTGAATTTCTTGTGTACGACTGCGGCCTCCCAATCGCGTAGCCTAGCAGGGCTATTTCCTTGTCAAGATGTCCCAGAGGGCATTTGCAATATGCAGAGACAAAGCCAAAACACTCCATAGGTTCTCCAAATGGTGTCAGTGCAAGTGCCACTGCATCATCAGCCGGTTCCAGTTGAAGTACTGCCAGAACCTTCAATTCGGTTATTCCGCACTTGCTATCACTTTCAGGATGGTTGATGGCTGCACCCTCGCAACGCAGGTGCGTATTCCGTCATGCATCTTCCTCTTCTGCCGAGACCGCTGCATAAGCTGCTGCATCATGTTGTTCAATGTGCCAATCACCTAGCTGGGTTCATCGTCATCCCACAACTGGCCCTGTAAGATGAGTTCACCATGCTCATCTTCCACATGGGCTCGTTCCTCGAGGCGGGCAAGATCCCTTTGGCTGGCTCAGATAGCAATCGTCATCGCTGGAAACGTCATTTCAGACTGTGTGGCTCTTAATTCTATGTGTTCAGTTTTCCTTAAATTATCCTGTGCTTGGAAAAAGGCTGTCTGTGTTTGTGCAACTCGCGCTCCATCAGCAAAAAATATTTCCTTCCAGGCGGAATGTCTCAGTCGGAGTGGACGCACTCCATCAGAGCCGTGAGAGACACACTGGTGCCGGATTCCTCACGGCCTCCGTCCATTCAACGCGTCGTGTTCCATATTGCCCTCTGATCTTTGTTTCACCGTTTCACCTCATTCTGGCGGTCTCCCATTTTAGACCATTACTCTGGGGTTGTGGCCAACTGAGACCATATGTCGCAATGGGTTCAGTGGGTACACGCTTGCATCAGGATTGCAATGCGATGGGTGATGCTGCAAAAATCTCCCCCAGCGTTCCTTCTACCTTTTCGGCAAATGGAAATCTCTCTTCACTAATTATACGGGATTGCAAGGTGATGGGTAATGCTGTGAATATCTCTCCTTGAGTTCCAGCTTCCTGCGCGCCAAATTGCAATTCTCTCTGTACTAATTATACACATCGTCCCAAGTCGCGAGATCTATGTACCTATTGACAATGCATCATTCGTTCCGTCTGTCTCCTCTCTTACTACTAGTTGCTATCTCTTGAATGATGTGCCCGGAGCCGACAAGGTTTCCCAGTGTGTAAACTTGGAAAGCAACGGCTGCCAACGCGTTTCTCACTTGAAAATTTTTCGAGACGCGATCCCAGTTACCCTAGTTTTCGGGTATTGTGGTGTGCGCCAGGCCTAGCCAGTACTCAACGAAAGCTCCATCCTGAATTAGGAGTTTGATTTAGAATAGTCGTTGCACTTGCCTAAGAAGACGCACATGCATCGCACCATAACACCACCCCGGGCGTTGCTTTACCCATGTCCAGTTGTTTGGTTGATCCCATCAGCACCAGCTCTGGCCTGCTGTACATTGACACATCTGAGATATGCATTCACCATGTATACCATGAACTTGTCCATTAATACAGTGGTAAATACAGAGCTCCATTGCGTGCAGTTGTTCATCCGATATAGACGTCTGATTATGACACTTATGCTTGATACACTCCCGCCTGCCATTTTATATTGCGACGCAGTTCGTTGCATCTTGTGTATTGTTGAGTAATGTTCTGAAGTGTTTGATGCTAGTATCAGGGTGCTTTCCATCACGGCGGGTTTGAGCCCCCATGAATTTGGGCTTCGCATATGACTGGGAGTCCAGGGGGGCATCCAGATCAGCCCCGGAAGGGAGGACTTTTCAGGCGGCACTGCTGTTGTCCCATCGCTGAGTGAGGGCTTGCAGATTCAGCTCTCTGATTTCGAAGCAGAGAATGCGAAGCTGACAGGTGATTACTTGAGGCAGGTAGTTGAGATTTGTGATTGGTGGCGTTCCAACTGTCCTTGAGGTTCGGTGTATGTGCTTGTTTATGTGTCTCGGCAGAATACAGTTGAAAAGCTCAGTATGGATGAATCTGTTTGACCCAATGAGACATCAAGTAGATCTTTAGAAAGTTGAAGTCGGCATCCAACTCCTTGGAAACATCCATCTTGTGGGAGATATCATCCTGCCCGTCATTCATTATGCGCCGCTTCTTGGACAGTGTCCAAGTTTCCACATTTGTTTCCTCGTCAACCTTTCACTGCATTACAAGTGCCATTATCAGGGCATTGGCTTTGACCTTCGCCATTGTGCTGACTCACCCGAGTATGAAAACATCATTCAACGAGTGAAAACAATGCAGGGCGTCCTCCATGTAGCTTAAAGTCGCATCGTCGTGAGATTTATATCGATCTTACATAGAGTATTCTAACAATGACCGAGTCCACTCAAGTCCACATTTGAATATGGGCCGCCGAGCGGGGCTTCGCCCTCGTAGAGACTGGGTTACCACTCCAAGCAGGTACCGGCTCATTCCTTTAATATCCTTCACACTCCATGCGGAAACTTCCTCCTGTCACAGATTTTTTGGTGTGAGGTCATGGTAAGCAGGCATGGATAATCAGATTGCATTTTACAAGTCCAGCCGTTTGTGCGTCTTCATGAAGTGGAAAATCCACTACTGGAGGTGGTCAACCACGGCGATGTGTAATTCATGGAGGAGGTTGGGCTACGGGCGGTCGGTCACGATCAAGGGAATATGTCAAAACACGTTGAGTCCTCGGTGGACATAGCGCGACGAACATTCCGCCTTGGCTACCTGGTGGTTGGCACCCTAGCGTTCTATATAGGTTGTGATTCCGCCGAGGGTGTTGGTTGCGAGAAGGGACAGAAGCTCAACGCTGGGTATTTGGACACTCGCACCAAGATCAGACATGCCGTTCAAGATGATGTCGGTCACTATACCCAGAGAACTCTGCAAGCCATGCTGCTAAAACCGGTTTGCAACACCTGAAGTTGCCATCGGCACAGAGAACATTGTAACACCCTGTCTGGGCATTGGGAGAGTGTTCGAAGGTAAGATGCTGGAGTACCTGACGGAATACCCCGTTTAGCACCTCTCTGTGTTTTTTCCCCAGCTCATCCAGCCCTTTCTGAGGGCTATTGCGGGTCTTGATTGGAATCGGTAGGAGAGCGACCATTACAATGTTGTGCGCTGCGGGCATCTTGCAGATCTTTGAAGATTGATTGCCAATTGTCATATATACAGGCCACTGTTTCTGGTCGCCAGCAAATATCAAGATATGTGTTCCGTCCGACCTGAAGATCACGGGAACCAATGTCTCCCTCAGTCTGAGTGTTTCCTTAACCTCGAGTAGCACGTTATTATCGTCGAGTATCTCTCGATTACTGTGTTTCCCATTGTGTTAGCAACGGTTCCGGGTTACCCGGCTGCGGTCCGGGTTTGGAACCGGGCCGGATGGTCCAGTCCGGGTGGTTACCCGGGAAACTGGGGTACCGACCGGGCTCGGAGACTGGTTAGAACAGGAGCGCGGTTCCATTTTATGGTTCCTACAACTTTGGCTGCAATTAAGTATTTGAGTTCTGACCGTATCATGACATGATGTGTACGTAAATTGTGCAGCATTAGTCGCTCTTTCACCTCCCGCTTGCAGATTTGCGATCTGACTGATATTCGTTGAGTGGCTGTGAAATAAAGGCTGTATTTAAGCGAAATTGGCGGGTTTTCGAGGGTGACCCAACCAATACTTCTCGTATCGCAAATCTGAAAGCGGGCGGTGATGGAGCGACTAACACTGCACAATCTACGTATTGTTCATGTTGCGATACGATCAGGACCCAAATTCTTAATTGGAGCAAGAAATGTTGCCTTTTGAGGAGCAGGTTTTGTGTGGTAACCCGTTGCAACGGTTCGGTTGCGGGATTGAACCGGACCCGGAGCCGACCCCGGAATTTGGACCTCTTGCTAACACTAGTCTCCCACCACCAGTCTGGAGTGTGAATTTCGGTATAGAGGCGTTCCTGTGGCGAATTGCTGTGAAAGCAACACTGAGGAGTGTAAATGGGATGATCGGCGTAGGCTGGCTGCCGCATCAACCATCTCCGGGTTTTCATGATGTCTCCACTCCCATATATGATAGGGCGTTGGCGATTGCCATTCCATCTCCTATCCTGGAGGGTGTGTAGTTCCCACTCACTGAGAGACTGATCATTTGGCCTGGCAGCCAGGAGCTTCATGACACGAATACTGTTTTTGAAGCTTGGGTAACGCAGAGCGGTGTTGTCTTCCTTCATCACCTTTCCATAGTACCTCTTGATACGCTTCTTGTTGATCCCACACAGGATATGTTTGTACTCTTCACGAGTCGCAAATAACTAGTAAAGATTGTACTGTTGGTTCGTCGCAAGGTAACCCTGAGCGTCGCATTCCCCTCGCTCGGCAATGTCATCTCGCAGGCGAGCTCTGGCCCCAGGGTATGTTTCCATCCGCTGCAGAGGATGTGGCGGTGGTTGAGACCCTGAGGCTGCGATGTTTTCAAAGTGTTTGCTGCGGGGAAACGCATCCCAGTCTTCAAATAACAATTGGTTAGCGTTGAATTCAAGACGCTGAGTGGGTTCAACACTCCGGGGCGTGCTGCAAACAGTCAGAGTGTTTGCAACTTGAAGGTGCTCAGGATGGTGTAATTTGAGATGTTTAAGTCGCCAGCTGTCTGAGGGGAACTTCTTTCGGCATGAATATTTGGGTCAACGGAGAGATGTCTGCTGTGGCATCATCGACGACATGGGAGGAGTGGAGTATTCACTGTATAACGGGACGAATGATGGAGCTGGGCCTGTGCTGTCTGGTGTGGGTATAAGTTCACAATACTTGAGAGATTGATTGAGCCTCAACAACATCACGCGAGGAGTTGCAAAAACACTGCATTCCCAAGGAAGCATAATACTATGAATTCATATTAAATGAACCCTTAGCAATCCAAAGACCTCGCGGTGCATGTAATATTCAATGCGTGAGATGAATCGATTAGAACAAAGGTAACGAACAAGCCCACAACCCTACCCATATGAACAAAAACCTCCACGTGTACCTTAATCATTGCCATAGCTGAATTGATTACAGCACGCGAAACTCACAAGACAAGAACCCGACTCTGACCGAAACACAACACGAGGACTGGTTCAGTCCACTTCTCCCAAGCCATCCAGGTGCTCTTGAAGGAGAGGGACATCAGGGAGAGCGACATCCGGGACGGTGACATTGGGTAGAGGGACATCCCGGAGAGGGCCATCCGGGAGGGGGAAATCGGGAAACCTGTCGTCACTCACCAATTCGCCGAGTAGCTGCTGTTGCAAATCAACATCGAAGGTGTTTCCGGCTACCTCAGCTTCGCGCAGAGTTCGTGCCAATGGGCGAGTTGTTTGCGGCATCACAAGCCCCAAAAACTCTAGCCCACTGATGGTATGGGTCTCCGGAGTGTGTGCTCGTGGGGGAGGCTCCAGGGTGTGTGGCCATAGGGCAAGCTCCGGAGGTTTTTGCCGTGGGGTATGCTCGCGCATCTGCTGGCCTTGAGCAGGTAGCAAGGTTTGCTTATCGTCTACTATGGTATCAGCATCGTGAGCCAATGTATTTACAAGCTCCCTCTGGCCAATCGTCCGAGGTTCTTTGCCATCATCCTCATCCTTATCCTCCTCCTCATCCTCATCATCCTCCTCCACCTTCTCTTCATCTTCCCTCATGCCATCTTCCCCCTCTGTATCTTCCACCTTATCATAGTCACGAACCATTTCCATATTCGCATCGCTGTCTGAATCAACACCGTCCGGTGAGTCCACATCATCCATCGTGTGCATGTCCACCCCATGGTTAAGTTGCGAGTCATAATCGTGGTCCGACTTGTGCGTACAGTCGGTATCATCATCTGACGAAATTGACATTGCAGGAGATGCTTCCGGCTCCAATTATACCTGCTCTAGTTTGCCCTCCGTGTCCGAGTCTGCCTTATACCTTTCATTCTGCAACTTGAAAGCAACGGCACAAGATATATCATCTCCCCCTGGGGTTTGTTTCACAATACCTTTCCCTTTACCGTTTCCTTTGCCCTTCCACTTACCTTGCCCCTTCCCGTCCTTTGATCCCAGCGCTTTCCCGGTCCCTTACTCAACGCCCTGCGTGTCCTCCTCACCCTCGCCATCATAATTGTAGTCGCCATCGCCAGGTTGGCCCCTGCCACAGCTCGGCGCACATGGATCCGCCCAGTGTTCATCATCATTCTCATCATTTGTGTCATCCCGATTCAGTGGTCACACACCCAGGAAGTCGCCTGGGTTCTACTGCCGCCATTGTGGTGGCTCAATGATTACCCTGAGATCATCACTATAGTACCCAGAGAAATGCTTACCGGTGACTTGAACCTTTGAGAGCTGGTTGTCTGGGGATTAGAGCTATCGACTTGATCCCCGAAGGCACAGGGGTTTACCAACTCCAATTGTTCATTTGATCACAGGTTTTGCCAAACTTTGGCCCCATATATGAGCGCAACACTGCCCATCACTCCCGAACAGGTGAACTTCTGCTCCTGCTTTACAGCCACATCAGCTGGAATTGTAACAGGGGGCGAGTTGCGACTGGATCAAGAGACATTATATCATTAAAGAGGTCCCAGGCGCTGATATCATTGACTCTGCAAACTTTTCATATCTGTGGGAGTCCACGGATGTGTTCTCAGACGAATTCCGGGATATGGTGCGGATCCCCACACCAAGCGTCGATTTGTAACAGATGTCAGCATTTTCCCCTACCAGTTGCTTCTACTTTTCCTTTCCAGCTGCCCTTTGGTGCCATCGCGGCGAGTTGACAATGAATCATCATCTGAGGCGTTAGCATTATTATATGGTCGAACATAGCGGAAAGACTACCAGAGTGAACATACAAAGTTGTGTCAGTTATCAGGTGTATTGTGGAACAACAGGTGATGTTGTGGGAAAGTCACGTGCTATCCAGATAGTTCAGGATGCTTGCGGTGTGTGTAATTGCTGCTGGTGTGTGTAATTGCTGCTGGTGTGTTTAATTGTTCGCGCTGTGTGTAATACGGGAGGAAATGAGAATCGAGGTGTAGGCGGGAAGAAGGGATATATATACTCGAGTTCATTCTATTTGGTATATATCCTGCGTTTTGTTGGTTAACGAACACATAAAGGCCCAGACTTCAACCGGCAGAACCACCAGGCACTTCATGAATGTGGAGCCTTGAGACGAGATTTAGTACACGTGTTGAGGACAGTTTGCGACACTGAGCATTGCTTTGGAATCTGATGCGACATTCACCCCTCCGACAATGTGCATCCCGGAGCAAACTGCGTAGTTTTCAAGTTTTCCCAACTGTGCAACCATCCAACATGACTACTAACACCTGACAGTGGAAAGAGCACACGCAACCGATGTCATAGGATAGGGAATACGTCAGTGTTTGCTTTGTTATGCTATTAGGTCTGCCAAAGTGGGTTTTCCACCATGAAGCTGCGGATATACTCAATCGATGGTGCGAAGTGTTGTGCCAAGATTGAGAGTAATTCAATGTTAAGTGCGCCAAGATGGCATAAACACCCTTCAAGCAGTGCAAATGGACCTTTAGACGTTGCTGTAACAGTGAATATCACTGCTCAGCTGGATATGAGTTTAATCCGATGGCAGTGAACCCCATGATTGAATGCTTGTGAAGGGATCTCGTCCGAAGTATTGTCAGGGTTTAGAGTCTTGCGCGGTCTGCACTGTGCCTCTCTGTTTTGTTGAATCCATCCAAGGTTGATCGAATTGGAGTAGACCTCGCCTGCCGTTGCATATGCATGCAGAGGATAGTATTCCTACCTTCTCAACATTGGACATCCATATCGGAATATGCCTTCCGAAAGCACTCACCATTACACGACTTCCTTCATACGACATGTTGAAACTCATGCGAATGGTCAGAATCAACAGAAGCGTGGGCCATCTGGGAATTAGGAACTTCCGGCTCCTAAGAGACGCGTTTCCCTACTGGCTAGTGAGAAGCATTCCTCTCAAGGAAGGAGTTCCGTACCCTCTACAATGCAAGGTCACAACTCCAGCCGCTTATCTTCACTGAACAATTCTCACTTTTCAGATATCACTCAATGTGCGACTTCCACCCTGTCCGCAACACAGAGACAGTGACTAATTACTCCCACCGCCATGCTGGGTACAAGCAGTCGTAAAACACCACCTCGCTGAGGAAGTATTCATAGAGACTCAACATGTTGCAATGTATCGAGCCCAGCTTCCCGCATTCCTTGCACCGCCAATCTTGGTAGCGCTTTTGAAATCCTGGCTACCCCCATCCGGAATCCAGAAGCCCACATGATAATTACCAATCCACTGCGAACCTGAGCTATCAAAAAGAATCAGCGACATAGGGTGTGGCAATTGTCACCGCAGGCAGTGTCTACACCTCGATCAATGGTCTCTGGCAGTCACAGCATCCATTGATTTGGTTACCTAGGTATGACGTGCCTTGAATTTGCAACGGGCAGACTCCTGGGCCTCATCATGTGGAACAGACGGCCGTTCATCAGTGCAAGCGACTTGGAGATGGTAAGTTAAGCAACGCGCCACATTACGAATACAATAGCTGAAGCCTCACAGTGGAAGATATTAGAGACGTACTGGAATACCGCTATTCAGCAAAACAACATTTGGTTCATAGCATTCGAGGCATGGACAAAGGAGATCTTGAAAGCAAAACAGACCCCAGCAAAAAGTCTTGGCGAAACAGAAACAGCGCGATAAATCAACAACAACAATAGAAATTAAAAATCAGATGGCGGCAATCGATCCTAGACGTCGAATTGACCCCGGACCGGGCGTCCCAGCACCAGCGAGACCACACGAGGAGGCCGCGCACAGGAATCCACACAATGGAGTGGGTTCAGTTAAAGGCTTGGCAGAGAACGCGACTGACGCGACGCATCGACCAACGCGCAAGTGACGATAAGGACAAAGAGGCTTGCCCCACAGGAGTGATGACCGAATTCAGAGTGAGCGTGAGGAGTGACCTGGATGCGGGCGAAGCTGAAAAGGGGCGGAGCAACGCGCCTATGGACGTGGCGATAGAGATGGCGACAGCAGCGACACCCATCGTGGCGGAGACTGCGGGCGCAGACATATTTGAGCAGATGGAGAGAAACGAGAATGGAAAACGGTGAAGGAGGAACGAAGCCCCAGCGGCCCACAGCGACTGGAGGCGCCGCATGGAGAGGACGATACAACAGCAGGCACAGGAACTGACGCAGCTGCACTGAACAGTTGGAAATCTCGCTAACCTGGTGAAAGCCCGTGCAGCCCGCAAGGAGGCACAGCGGCTGGCAATGATGACGTGGATGCAAGAGGGAGAGCAGGAGTGGGACGCCCGCTACGAGGCCGACAAGGTGTGGTGGGCGGGCATCACAAAACATGATTGGAATGATCACGAAAGGGGTAGCACAAGGCCAGGAGGAGAGAGAGAGAGAAAGAAAAGTGACTGCGAGGACGGACGGTGGGGGGGTGGAGGACTCCCCACATGCAGACACGATTCGAGAAGAAGGACCAAAAGACCGCGAGCAGCCGCAGCAGCAGCAGCAACCGAAGCCCAGGCCCAAACTGCAGCTCCAACTGCATCAAAAACCTCAGCCCGTGCCCAAGCCAAAGTAAGCACCCACACCCACACCCGCGAGACGGTGGGAGACCGTCCCACCCCGAGCCGAGAGTCACAGGGCACCAGTCGGCCCAAGCCCAGGCCGAGGCCCAGGCCCCGCCCCGACGGTGGGATCAAGGATGGCAGAGAGAAGCCTGATACTAAGAGCAGACGAGAGCGTACCGCTCTCCAATATAATGGTCCAGGAAATCGCGTCAGCAATCAACAGAGTGCGCTTCCACCAGAAGGCACCGGCCCACAATAGGGTCATGAACGCCAAATGGCATGCCAAGGGCGGGATCAGTGCAATCACGCACCCGAATGCGACAGCGGAGATGGCTCAACAGTACCGCGACCTCATCATCACCGCAGCGAGGACGGTCGACAAAGGAGTCGTAGACGTCGAGGACAATGAGTCCTGGGAAAGGCTAAAGATCAACGCATTCGGTCTCATATGATATTTTGGGAAGGGCACGCAAGGCCTGCAGAAGATGCGAGAAGAATTCGAAGCGGAGAATGATGGTATAGTGATCCACACCCAAGTAAGGTGGATGGCGAAACCCCGTACTATCAGGGAGAGGACGCGGAACGGAGAAAAATGCCGCGTCGTCGGTAGTCTCTGTCGTAATGCGGAGTACGATGGCACAGAGCTTAGTCAATAATGGCATCAACGCGGCTGGGGTGGGTACCAAGTCGAAACGTACAAGAACGAAGGACCTGACAGCAGGGGCGAGCTCTGCTCCTGATGGGGCCACATCGAGAACAAGTGCGGCAGCAAGCCCGAATGTGGATACTGCTCAGGCCATCACCGGACAACCGACCACAAGTGCAATGTGGTGGGATGCACTGCAAAGAGGGGATCACTCTGCGGCCTCACGCTGGAGAAGTGCCCCAATTGCAGGGGAAATCACATCGGATTCAGCGGCAGGTGCGTGAAGAAGAGGGAAGCCACTTAAGCGGCGCGCCAGAGCAGAAAAATAGTTCTAGCAGGAGGAGCGCCCACGAGTGCAGCCCAGGACATGGCAACGGGCTCGAACGGAGTGATGCTTGGCCCTACGCTCCAGGGCGTGGGGAAAGGAGGGGGAGACGAGGAAGAGGAGATGGCGGATGTGGACGAAGAAGAAGAGGAGGCAGCGGGGGAGGCTAGAGACGTCACGATGGCCGAAACCGAAACTGAGACTGCGACCAGGACCGTGACTAATACCGAAACTGAGATTGGAACGGGAGCACGGGCTACCGATGATTAAAGTGATCCAGCAACACTGCGCAAGGTCATACCAGTGGACGATTGCGGCGCTGGAGACAGGAGTGCAACGCAGGGCGGACGTAGTGTGCTTGCAAGAGCCATCGAGAGACAGAGGAGAGATTGGGATCAGCCATTTGGCATACAAAATAAGAAAATCAAACAGAGTTTGGACGGCGATACGGAAGGGGAGTGGCTTGGTGGTTGATGAGTGGACGGATCTGAGCAGAGGGGCCAATGATGTTGTTATCGCTACTGACGTCAGAAGGAGAGGTCAAAAGATCACGAGGATTGTCAATATTTACGATCAAAAAGAGGCGCGGTTGGGAGAGTGACCAGCGCGAAAGTTGGACTGGCAGAGAGTCATTCGGCAGGGCGGCACTGTCCTCGCTGGAGACGTCATCGCCCACATTGACCGATGGGACCCAAGACGCCAAGTGCTGCGTGATCCTACGTTCTGGGAAGGTGTGAGTGACGAGAACGGACAGAAGATTGGGAACCACGGCAGGCCCACCCACCATTGGACAAGAGAGGACCAGGAAGGCGAGTCGGTCATCGACCTGACGTTGGCAAATTGACCAATTGGAAGGTGGACCATACTGGCGGATGATCACGCCACTGGATCTGACTATGAGGTCATAGAATGGGAGGTGGGAGTAGACAGGCAGGAGGAGGCGGATCATGAGAGGGTAGTAGGGTGGAATTTAGCGGCAATGACGGAGAAGGACGCGGAAACAGCGGAGAAGCTATGGATGGAACTGGCGAAGGAGAGAATTCCGCTAGATGCACAGTGCACAGAGGACGAGGTGAAGCAGGAGGCCGCATGGTGTCAGGAAGCAATGAGCAGCGTTCTCGACACCACGGTAAAGAAAATCAGGATCTGTGACAGGTCAAAGAGGTGGTGGAACGCCGACATCAAAGAAAGAAGAAGGACGGTCGCGAGAGAGAGAAGGAGAAGATGGCACTCGGAGGAGGCAGCCCGGGCGAAGGCAGAGCTTCAGAAGTCGATCCGGCAGTCCAAGAGAATAATGTGGGGCGATTTCCTGCAGAACCTTAGGGGAGCCAAGGTGTGGAGAGCGGCGCTATACGCGAACCCGCGAGCAGGCACGACCGTTGAGGCCTTAACAGACAGAGATGGCAAGCCAGCAACCACATCATTGGAGAAGGAGGAGATGCTGAGGCATGAATCCTTTCCACCGAACAACGGCGACCAGTACTACGAACTTCCTCCGGCGGGAAGCGCGCAAAGACGGGTCACTGGGCAAGCAGTCGAACGAGCCATGATTTCTCAGTCGGTCAAAAATCCACCGGGACCAGAGAAGCTGACTTTTGACTCTATGCGGCTGCTCTGGAAGTGGGACACAGAGAGGATCGTGAGGCTGACGAGGGTGGCAATTCGCACGGGGTGACACCCAGCGGTGTGGATGCGGGCTAGCGGCGTGGTGATTCGCAAGCCAGAGAAAGACAACTATACAAAGCTGAAGGCCATCCGCTCGATATCGCTGCTTAGCTGCATGGGAAAAGTGGTCAAGACAATAGACGTGGAGCGGCTGTCAGAGGAGGCCGAAAGATGGGGGCTACTGAGCGACAGACAATTCGGGAGCAGGAAAAGACGGTCAGCCATCGATGCAGCGGCCATCATCGTCAACAGAGCTCTCGCAGCGTGGACAAACGGCCACATAACAGCCATGCATCTCATGGGCATTAAGGCAGCCTTCCCGAGCGTGGCAAATGGAAGGCTAGTCAACTTGATGAAGGTCAGGCAAATGGACGGAGACCTCGTACGATGGACGCAGCGTTTTGTATCGTAGATCAAGGTGGAGATGGTAACCGAGGGCAACGCCATGGAAAGCCACCCAGTGGAGCCAGGGGTCCCGCAGTGCTCACCTGTGTCACCGATCCTCTTTGCGATCTACACCTCGGGACTAATCAAGTGGGTCGAAGAGTATGTATCAGAGGCCGAAGGGCTAGCCTTTGGACACGACCTCAGCTGGGTGGCGACCGGAAACGATGTCAACCATGTCGTCTCGGTACTCGGGAGATGCGCAGCAAAACCCATCGAGTGGGCAAGCAGACGAGGGCTACAGTTCGACACTGCAAAGGCGGAGGCGGTGCTGTTCACGCCCAGATGGGGCCACAGGACACACTTCTGGCCAAAACTGACAGCAGAGATAAGAGTCGGAAACGGGTCCATACAATTCAACGCGCAGGCGACACGCTGGCTGGGCGTCTGGATGGACGTGCATCTGACGTTTAAGGAGCACCATAACCGATGCATGAAGATAGCCAGGGCAGCAGAGGCCAGACTCCGATCGCTTACCAAGACATACGGCGTTGTCCCTGAGAGGGTACGGGCTGTCCAAGTGGCGTGCGTCCAAGCGGTCGCACTATCTGGGAGCGAGCTCTGGTGGCACCCCAGGGAAGTAGGCAGCCAAGACGACCTCCAACACCTCCTCAATCGCTTAGCCAGGTCCATCCTGGGCACGCTGCCCACGACCCTGTGAGGCGCACTAATGAGAGAGTCGGGGCTTACACCGGCGCCGGTGACCTCAGACTCCAGACACCAGCGATTCGCAGCGAGACCAGAAAACGCATGCAGCAGCAAGCTAAAGGAGCTACATAACAACCCCTCCTCCGGGGCGCCGATATGCAGAGTAGTCAGGACAGAGCATGAGCATGGCCGGACAATACCAGGCTTGAGCTCGCCAGCCCCGTGCCAGAACACAGCGGTGAAGACCACCATACTGGACAACACCGCTTCAGCCAAAAGCGCCGTGCAGCCCAGGGCAAGGGAGAAAGAAGCCAAAATCGGAGCGGGGGTCTGCATGTGGTGGACAGATGGATCGCGCTCAGACGATGGCCGAGTGGGAGCCGCAGAGGTGTCTAAACACGGAACTGAATGGTGCCCACGCCACAGCTTTCTGGGGACCGGACGTATGGAAGTCTTCAACGCCGAACTGTGGGTGATCGAGCTTGCGCATGATGTGGCCAATGAGAAGAGAGAAACCCTGCAGGTGCATGGAGTCAAGACTGTGGCAGTCTTCAGCAACTCACAGATAGCAATTCGACGAGCGGCACACCTGCAGCCGGGCCCAGGGCAGCGACGGGCGAGACCGATCAACAGAAGGGCGCGGAGTCTCTTCGCCCACGCCATCGCAACCGAGATCCACTGCGTCCCGGGACACTCCTGTATCCCCGGAAACGCAGAAGCAGACCGTCAGGCCAACTTGCCTCGAAACGCGAGCGGCAGCACAGTGATAGTGTGGCCATACACCTCGGCCTCAAACAGGGCCAGATAAATCGCCGCGGGAAGGTCGGCAGCGAAGGCGGAGTGGGAGGCCGACAAGTGCACCAATCACTTCAGCTACAAACACAAGGGCAAGGCGGGCACCAAGAGACCAATCCCGATGACAAGTGTGAAACCGCTGGCCGCCAGGTTCTACTGACTGAAGTCCGGACATGCGCCCGATAGGGTCTTCCTGAAGCGGTTCGGCCACCGAGACGACGAGAAATGCTGGTGGTGTGGAGGGACTGTTGCCCAGACGCGGGAGCACCTCTTCCGCCACTGCAGCAGATGGAAAGACCAACAGAAGACTCTCTGTAAAACGGTGAGACAGACAACAGGCTGGAAAGCGGGCAGATGCCGGCACGTGCAGATCTCTGAGCTTTCACCATAGAGGAGTGCGACCAGGTGGTGATGGACTCCCTGGCGGCCACTGAGGTCTTGAATTGTCCGCCCAAATGAAGGAGCAGTATGGACCAGGCTGAGGGCTTGGAGGCTCGGGGGCGGCGCTGGCGGCAACCGGATTATACTATTCTTTCTTTCTTTCTTTCTTTCTTGTCCATTTTGTCTTTCTCTTACCTTTCATTTGTCAGCGAGGACGAAGGGTAGCCAGGGGGGAGCTCCGCCATCCAGCTGGCTCACCCAGAGGCCGAGGGGATATCAGGGTCCTGTCATACTCTGATTACAGTCAATACAGTATGATTAAACAAACAACAACAGGAGATCTTGAAAGAGGTCGGTTGAATGAACGGCGCATAGTGGATATTTCACGCTCAAATCGGTACCAGGTTCGCGCACAAGTCAATATGGTTAAATCCCATTTTATTCAATCAGTAAGGGACAACAAAGCAGGGCTTAATGATCTCCACCACTTTGAATCCGCCGCAAGAGTGTTTCGAGTTCAGTGATTCCCGTCTGGCAGACAATGAGTATCTGTTTCCGTTAGCAGACCATGTGGAAGGTGATGTATGCGGTCCAATTGAACGCCGAGGGAGTCAAAAGCTGATAACAAATGGCAAGCGTCCACTTTACTTCCTGGCGGAAGCAATCCTGCGGTTTGTCTACATCAAATTTGATCATCAGGTGAATAACAGCATTAAGGATGCTGATGGATTATAAAATTCCATGAATAACGACAAGGACAGTCATATACCCTCCCGATAGATCACATTTACCTGCCCCACATTGAGCCATGCTCTCCTGGAGTGGCAAAAGAATAATGGTGTTCATCCGAAAGCTTCCAAGTCAAAGCTGAAAGCAGACAGACCTGATCGCTCGAACTACTTCAAGAACAAGAATGACGGTGGTAAGCTGGCATCCAGCTGTGCTGTAACTGGTCGGAGGTTGTAAACCTCTCCGGGCGTTGCGGACAAATATCCGTTCTTGATGATTACCTGGAACACACTACCGGAGAGCTATCAACAGAGGGTGTATAACAACACCCTTGCTACAGTCAAGCATCAGATGCAACAGGCTGAGAACCCAACGCCTGCCGTGGTGATCAGCATTGAAGCAGCGCCTCTTGACAATGCTATTATTCTTGATTGTTTGGCCGGGGAAGTGGTGCTAGAGGAGCCTGAGATCGGATGTACTGGCCCAAACATCCCGATAGTCTACGATTGCACAGATGAAGAACTTCATTTCAGGATGGCAGAGGGCAGAGGGGATCACCAAAATGAAGGTGATGAAAGCGACGATCAGGATACCATCCGCTCGGCCAGCCGGCCACAATGTCCCGCTACTAAACACCAGAGGTTGTACCTGGTAACCAGTGTTGTCGACGGGTATGAGGGCGAGGATGGCGACAATGCGGATGCGGATGCAGATGGGGAGGAAGAATCATCGCAAGTCGATGATGGATCAACGCAGAATGTGGAAGACTGACCTGGGCCTAAGTGATGTCGATGGTTATGAGGGCGAGGATGGCAGCAATGCGGATGCGGATGCGGAGGAAGAAGTAACGCAAACCGATGATTGATCAACGCATACTGTGGAGGACTGAGGGCATACAACTAGAGAGTGTGAAGATTAGACTGTATAGTTCAAACCTGTAAAATACACTAATGGCGAAGTAAATACAACGGCAACTGAGGTATCGGAAACGAATACTGTATTGCAATATGTGAGAAAATTCTAAAGCTAAGCATAGATGGGGCGAGTGCGGCATCCGATATGTAGCAATAGAGACGAGGTAAAATGTGCCTATCGGCTGAACAAATGCATACACATCACCAGGAGTTGTGTGAACGGATACAGCTTAACTGCAGCCCCTGCCAAGAGTGTAACACACGTGTCACTCTGATGGTGCGTATACCAGGCACAAAGCAACGGAGGTGAGTATGCAATGTGACCAGTCCCCTGGGCGACGGGCAGTATGTAATTCTCAGTCAAAGGGTAACCAGGTTTGTGAGAGCCGTCAGAGCAGTCCAGATCAACCGGGTGTTCCAAACGGACACTAGGGCTATTGCTTATGTCCTTCCCCGGAAGTCTCTCACCCAACATGCTTCTGACTGACTCTGATTTTCTCATCATTGGATTAGACAAACATTGCTTATTGTTTCTCGGCTGCAAGCGTAATGATGTGTCGCATGCTGCGCAATTCGACATGGGCTGTGACTAAGACTGCCTCCAGCCGGACTTGGCTGCATTTGCATGATAACATCATGTGGGGGAGGACGATGTCAATTCGCAATGTTGGGCAGCTGGAAGTGGCGAATAGTTCTGTTTTGGGGAATTCACCACGGGAGATTGCTTTGACTCAGTCATTCAGCGACATGATGGATGTTGCAAGTTATGGTCAACATGGAGGCAGCTGCGTCTTGTATATTACTGTTGGTATGATTACTTATCGTGAGAAGAACATACTTTCCATTTGACTTTCAACAAAATTGAACATCATAAGCTGACTGTCCAATGGGAGTTGATTGCTCCCTTCTGTTTCAGGTGTTATCACTGGGGTTATTTGAAATACACGTCTGCAGATGTACTTGCAAAGGTGTGATTACATATAGATGTCTCACATTCATGCGATTTCGGCTATCGTACACTACACATTCTCCCTCTGAATAAACAAATAACAATGGACCTTCGTAGTACACATCACTGGGAGCTTCGAAATGGTTGCAAAGTGCAGCGATATGCAGCAGCATTAATCTTGAGTATCAAAATCCTCCTGGCTGTTCCTAATTCCATTCTGACATGAGCATAAATATATACTACTCGGCTCTTCATACATCGTTCTATTCTCATCTTTATCTCTCGTTGAACACCAGTATTACGTGAACACAAATCCACCCCACCTCATTTGCTGGATGCTAGATCAACGATGACACACAAAGGAACCAAGCTACAATGCAGACACGACTCAGTCCACAGCCATGCTGCGAATGCAACAAACGAAATCTCACCCAATCAGTTCATGTGAAAATAGTTTGTAAGACCAGAAACAGCAAGAAGTAGTGGCAGCATGTTGTAGGTTGTAAGTATATGCATAGGATGGTACAAGGCCTTCAAATAACCCAATACTGTACGGCAGATGTACATGGACAGCTACACGATCAATGGATCAATGACAGTAACCAGAAATCTGTTTGCTCAAGGATGACATTTGCTCTTCATACATCTCAAATCAAACATCATGACTTTGTTAGCTTTGGGATTGTCCCAGAGAAATCTTGGGATAAGTAACACTGTGGCAGCATCAAACATCCTTTATTGTCTGGTGAGGCAGCTACAGATGCATATAAAGTTGAGGTAAACACGAGGTCTCATTTTTACAAGCAGCATCTAATGTCTTTTCATTGTACCCAATGTAGGCTACTATGTGAAGGGAAGAATGTTATGGACTTCTGGAACATTGCAACACAAGGCGGGACTTGAATCGAGCGGAATTGGCAGGAGAAGCGTGTTTCTCACCGGGATAGACGAAACGTGATATCTGGATCAAACACCAGGGCCCAATATCTAGGGTGTGATGTCGTAGGGTATTGAGTTTGTTGCACATCATGAGGTGAAGTGTGACATAAAATGACACAAGGTTAAGCTTCTTCAACAGCAGACAGCCAGATGCCTTTGTTGCCACATTGGCAGTGCAAAGATTCACCATTCACACTGGACATGAAATGGATCAGGCTACCACAATGCAACCAATGCTGGCAGCCAACTGCAGTGGCGATGACTCCGCCGGACAACTGGGCACCTGGATCCATTTGTAACCATCGCAGTGTCCAACAGTCAGAAATCGTCAATTTGCCGGCCCAATCTGCATATTCGCATTCACCTCTTCATTAAGATTAATATTTACTGTTGATGCATCTGCTCAGCATAGCCATCGTAATAAAGACATTCATTGAGATATACTCATTGATGAAGGAACATCCACGGGTTAGTACACAATCCATGGTGTGGCAATGCATCTAGTGATAGCAACACGTCAAAATCCCGATGTTGGTTCAGGGTGCAAATTCAACCCGGGCTAGATCAGTTGCAAGGGCTTTTACTACACGAAAAGCCACACCGATGAAGTTGGGCCAGTTATACAACCAAAAACCTTGAGTTTCAGCATTACGCCATTGGCTGAAATTGAATATCTGAGTTCAGATCATATCATGCCATCACTACTATGTACGTTTTGCTGTTTTATGCACTCTTGAACATCCTACATTGAGATATACGATTTGCTAAACATCCATTGAGTCGCGATAGAAAACCACTGATTTGCATCTGGAATTTGACATCAATTAAGTGCTATTCAATTAATATCAGTTGCATCGCAAATCTGATAACGGGAGGTGAGCCAGTGCATAACGCTACCCACTGTACATCTTGGTCATGTGCTGATTCAATCGGAAGTCACATTGTGAATTGGGGTCAAAGTTGATCCAAAGTGGAATGAACTGCGCCATTGAACCAGAGTGCATCACTACCAGGGCCAAAATGTAGTCCGGTTGTGTCCAGTCCAGATAAGAACTTGGCGCTAGTCACCCTGATCGTGCCCCTTGATGGGTCATTACCACCTTTGCTCCTGGTGGTTCGATGTTCAAATCCGCAATACCCATCACTCGAGTGGAATTGTTGCTAACACTCAATGCAGCTGACTTCACTTCTGAAGCACAGAGAAGCTTGTTAAGCAAATGTGCAAGCGATGATGAACCTTGATCAAAAGGAACAAGCTATTGGAGGTTATTATAACGTACAATCAGCAGACACTGGAAAATATATTGTGAATGATATATGCATATATATGATTAAACAACTATGTTGTGACGAAGAAGAAAGCAAACGAAAAAGCAACAATTGCGCCTAAAACAATGTGCAAGATGGACTATGGGTAATGAAATGATAGCCTGTTGTGGATATACCTGTACCAAAATAAGCATCAACAGAGAGTCAACAAATGTAGGTCTTACAAATTGGGAGTTTCAAAAATAATTTTGTCATTGTCATACTTAAATGAGGTTTGGTCAGATTTATTGGCCAAAATTGAAACGACATGATCACTACCAAATGCTGATAATCACAACCGATGCAGTGTCAACAATGATTGTCCGTGCATCTTGGGTCATCACATTTCCGATAGGTTGCATCCCGCCATGATGGAATAATTGGTAACCTATATAGACAATACAGCATGTGAGACCACACCAACTCCATCCTCACGCTGAGCGTTTATGCAGTATCAACAAAGGTTGGTCATGTATCTTGGGTAATTTGGTGTGTGACTGGGTGCCTATCGTCATTACTAATGTCCTGGTGGGCATTATTTGTAAAGCAGAATATTATATGCTCTTTCCCACAGCTTGATTATGTGCGGCAACCGAATGTCAATGATTGGTGGCCTTCCATGATGGTTAATCTCAGTGCGCTGTGGCTGTTGCTGTCTATATACAGTGTTTTGAAGCTTTTTTACACTGAAAGGCTCAAGAATGCATTGGAGAAGCTATGGGTATAGAATGAGTTATTACGGTCCCAGAGGATGTGGCGGGAATATCTGAAACACACCTGCCAGTTCATTCTCAAGGGATGTTTGTCATTCGGCGCCACTGATATTACCAACGGTACAAAACCAATATCTGTGGCTGGTCCATTGTGCGTCATTTGAAATATAGGGTAGGAAGCATGTGGATTCCACTTTTCGCAAACAGGGCAGTGAATGCAAATTGTGTAAGCTACGGATTTGAAACATCAGTTCGGGTCCAAATCCGGGACAGAACTAACACCGCACCAGACGGGTAGTTGGTTCAGTCAGTAGATCCGAAGTGTCTATTCGGATACCCTGCAATGGAATTCTCCCTACTTGTCTGAAGTGGGCAAGTTCTCACCAGGTTGTCCAGTGCATCCATCTGTTAATACATATACCATTCTTGCCTTGGCTACTTGACCGCAGTATGCATTCAAAATTGACTATTTAACATCCAGGTATCAGATTTTCCATGTTTTGCAGGTTGTGATGTCATTACTATTCCAATTCATGTGTGATGGCAGTCATGATAAGATTCTCGCTAATCGCATAAGACGTGTCCAGGGCCGGGCAACCGCCAAGATCATATAGACAACTCGCGATCTCTCTGACATCGCTAGCAATATTCTTTCCCATAAACTACTCCCTTATATTCCGCATCCGCGTGTGGAACCATATCTTCCCATACAATCCCATTCACGGCAATATACCAATGTACAGTGTTACAAAATTCTCACTGTCAATCAATTCGATCCGTTTCGCTGACGGAATCACGCGATTTTACCCCTTTTGAAGTGTCACCACACAATAACGTGTTTTGTCGCAAAACATGCCTCCAATGAAACTTAAAAGAACTCAATTGCGCGTCACTGACATCCATCGGAGTGATGACAATTTGCAGGCATTGGCATCGACAGTCGAATGCACCACTCCAACAGTCTTATCAGAGGCCGAGATTGAATAATACGATTATTGACCTCGGAGGTCAGCGAAACAATGACAGCCCGATTGACAACGATCTTGACGATCTGCGTTGCCAAATTCCCAACAAGGATCGTCTAGACGTGGCGACTCAAAACCGTTTGATGATGGTAATGCAACTCAATAATCCAGTCAAGTGGATACCCAAAGAGAGAGAAGGACTGGAGAGGATGGCGTCCGAACGGGAATGAATGTCTGCCAAAAGAAATGAATGGGCTGCAGAACTCGCCGATCAAAGCACCGCATGCCCATGACTAAATATCTACAACATGGTTGACTGTGTAAGGTTCGGGGGAGGTGCAAGGGAGCTGGACTGATTTCTGGACGCGTTACGCTCAAACTTCAGATCCCACGGCCACCTATTCCCACACTGTGAACCTGATTACATCAAATACGCGATCACTGTTCTGGACACCTGCAATAATCATCACACTCTGATATGTAGACAGACAGCAATGACAGACTCTTCGGAATTGGAAAGCGACTACTCTGGGGAATGTGACCGATGTCTCCAGGATTTTGACCTCTTCTCACTAGAGATGGTCAAAGTTTATGTGGATAAGGACCTACTACCCATGGCAGTGATCACATCAATGTGAGGATACAGCAAACTTTCACACCAATTGGGCAGAGCCTATGCGAATCATTTGAATGCTCATTGGAGACAGGCTGGGTGGAATCTACAGAAGCATGAATAAGTCCTCTACGACATTGCTTGGGCAGGCCTCCGCAACTCCCCCAAGAACACAGTCGGCCCGATGACGCCCGCCGGTAGCAGATTTGACAGCTTGGATGAATTCTCCGATAAGGCTGCGCCCTCGGAAGTTGCACATGTTGAAAACAGGAATCTACAGCAGCCGCAACAACAGCAGCAGAAACAACAGCAGGACCCGACACTAGCCCCAAACAGGGACAGAGGACATCAAATCAACCAACAGAAGTGCTTCGACAATCCACAGTCAAAAAACTGATAGCCCTCTCTCTGCATCAGGCCCAATGGGAGAGGTTCGACAAGTCGGAATCGGGTTTGGAGTGGTTGGCAATGCAGACTTTGATGGCGACAATGGATAGCATACAACCGCATCGGATTGCTTTGAAGTCAAGGTTGGCATTGGAGAGACCAAAACCTATCATGTGAAGTCAGTACTTATGTGGCACGTTCAGACCAGACACCTCCCATATCATTCACGAGGTTTCTATAAGAGATGGAAGTGGGGACATGCAGTATTTGCGATCTCTCATGGATTGCGGCGCAAAAAGCATCTTTATGACAGCGAGACTGCGAAAACCGCTCGGTCTAGTGGACAAACCATCATGTGTCACAACTCTAGGCCTCAATGGCCAGGTAATTGGTCACCCAAGGGAAAGTCGAAAAATGGCATTCAGGGTTCAGTTTATGGAGCACTTAGCACCGGTGCAAGAATCGGAGGGGCTAGTGGTACCCATTCGGGCTTGCCATTTGGTTTTGTGATTGCCTTGGTTCCAGTCCAGGAATCATGATGTCAAGTGGCAAGCTGGTCGACTTTTGGCTCCGCAGATCCCACGGGGAGTGGAAGTAGTAGCAGTGGACCGGCAAGACCATCAGGAATGCCCTGGGGATGTACCTGGATCTCGAGCTATGGAGGAGGCCTGTTCCTAAGAAGGCAGCGGTATCCCAGATATTCCAACATACGGAGCAACTGCCTTTGATCATCTACTGGCCAGTGAGCAAGTCATTGGGACATTCTTCCTAAGAGTGGGAAATTGTACAGGGCTGCTGGGAGTGACCGTGGAAGGCATCACTGATGGCGAGTGCGATTGCCCCCAGGTGCTGGATTGGTGAACACAGAGCAGCGGCGGTACCTCTGGCAGAAGGGTGTACCAACAATGCGTACGTTGAATGACTGCTACTGGCACACCGAGACACGAAGGGAGAACTGGACCGCAGGGCTTGGCTCTTACCTTGGCCATCCATTTTACATCCGGGCTGATGGATATTCCTCCTCACCGCTCCATATTCTATATATTACAAATTCAGAACAAACATATGCAGATGGAGCCCGCAAAATGACAAACACATTGGCTACAGACGATGGAGGACCTACCCCGGCTATATACAGACATTTTGTGGAGGCTGACAATGAAGCAAAGGTGGAGGCACTTACCCCCGATCTGTTAACCGACAATGCAATTGACCTTGGGACTGGCTGTAACTTGACATATGGTCAGATTTACAACCTATCATTGTTCGAGTTGAGAACATTTCAGGCTTACATTGAGGCGAACCTAGCCACCGGGTTTATTCGGCAGTCATTATCTCTCGGGGTGGTGCCGAGTCTCTTTGCAAAGATGAAGAATCGACGACTAAGACTTTCAGTCAACTGTTGTGCACTTAACAAGGTGACGGTGAAGAATTGGTCTCCGTTTCCGTTGTTTTCAGAGATACTTCACCCTGTACCCGACCCCAGGATATTTACAAAGCTGGACCTCCGCATGGCTTACAACCTCATCCAGATCAATGAAGTCAAGGTAAACAAAACCCCTGTCCGAATGCGTTACGGCCAGTTCGAAGAAAAAGTCATGCCATGTGGCCCAACAAACTCAGTGGCTACTTTGCAGTGTTACATCGATGATAGCCTACAGTAATACATTGAGGACGTTGTGGTATGCTACATTGATGACATACTGATCCATTTGGCCAATGAGATGGAGCATGACAAGCATTTACGCCAAGTGCTGCAGCAACACAAGGAATTCAGTGTGTATAGCTAGGCCGAGAAGTTTCAATCCGGAGTTTCGGAAGTTGGCATCTTGTTGTCTGTTTTAACTCCTGATGGAGTCGGCAAGGAATCGGACCGGGTCGCGACAAACAAGCACTTGCAACACCGACATCACGTTGGGATGTGCAGCAGCTTCTTGGGTTGATCAACTTTTACGGAAGATTCATCCGGAACTATTCGAAAGTGACCCTTCCACTGACAAAATTACTAAAGAATCCTGATACCATGCCGAGAGGCAAGAATGGTACACATCCAGCCTAATGGTAATGGATGCGGCAAGCTGAAGTGGCGTTCCGGAAACTGAAAAGGACCCTCACTGACGCACCGAACCGCCAGCATTTTGATGCAGCAAAGCCAATCGTTCACCAAATGGACATGAGTGAATTTCCGATTCCACGCGTCCTCAACCAGTGCAATGTTTTCGGAGTTCTCAGACCGGTCATTATCTACTCCTGGAAGTGCCGTTTAGCAGAACTGAATTCTGATTTTTATAATCCGGAGCTATTCGCGTTTGTGGAAACACTAGGACAGTGCCGGGATCTCCTCGTGGGCACCCATTACAAAGTCTCAAATTGGTGTGACCAAAAGAATCTCCAATACTTCCAGACATCCAAAGTGCTCTCCTGAAGACAAGCCACACGTTCGGGAACTCTGTCAGCGTACGACGTTGTTATCTGGCACCTGGAAGGCAGCCAGAACCCTGCCGATGGACAGTGCAGACGGCCTGACAACACCATATGCTCCGAAAGGCCTGTGGCACGTCAATTGGCAACACTCTCAGTGGAACCATATGGCGATCTCATGCCAGCAATCATCACGGCCCTAGCTTCCAATCATTTGGCTGTGAAAGTCCCAGCAAAGCTTGATGACCGACCAATGATAGACAGCACTGATACCGGCAAAGAGGTGAGCCAGTGGAAAGTTGTCGGGGGCATCATGACTTACGAGGGGAGGATATACGTTCCAGCGATCGATTCTCTACACGGAAAAGTGGTAAGTCTATTCCATGACAACCCCGAGGCCGGTCATTTTGGAGCGCTTAAGACTACTGAGGTGGTTTGTGGGGGTTTCAACTTTCTACTAGCCAGCAATGGACTCGCAGGTACGTAAGTATGTCAGCAGCTGCAAAGTATGCCACCAAATGAAAGCGCTTCTGCACTCCAGGCATAGGATCAACACGGCTTTGGAGACACCATCACGTCCGTTTGAAGGCGTCACGATGGACTTCGTCACAGACTTCCAAGGGTCAACTGATTCGGGATATACGAGGATGCTTGTTATCGTTGACCAACTGACACAGACGGCACTCTTCTTACTGTGGTAGAAGCATATCGACTAGCCGGAATTGGCCCTGCACTTGTTTGAACATGTCATCTGCACGAGCGGAGTCCCGGACCACATAGTCACAGATGACGGCTCCAAGTTTACAAGCGGATACTGGACCCGTTTATGTTTGCGGTTGAGTACTGGCCATCGGCTCCCGACAGCCATCGATCAACAGACGGACAGGGAGGCAGAGTGTCGAAACGAGACAATACAGCAGTATCTCCGGGCTTGCTGCAACTAGGAACAGGACAATTGGGTCGAACTCTTACCGCTAGCCGAATTGGCTTACAATAAGCAGAAACTTGCATCTTCGAGGATGACTCCATTCTGTGCAAATTGCCATGACCATCCACTGATTCAGTTTGAGGCCCCAAAGGAACCATGAATCCTGAATTCGGACATCCAAGCAGACAATTTCGCTGCTGCCATGGAGGAGACTTACCAAATCCTCTTGAAGCAGTTGCAGGAGGCTTAAGCCACTCAGAAGAAATATACCGGCGGCAAAGAGGTTGTCTTGGTGGTTGGAGATAAGGACTGGCTTTCAACACGGCACTTTCTGATAACTAGAGAGTCAAACAAGTTGGACTACAACCGGACAGCACCGTACTCGGTATGTACAGTCGTCGATGACGCTGACCAAAGAGACGACAACCGAATCCTGGATTGTCAGTGACCCAACCAGAAGTTGCAGTACATCATACCATGGGCCGGTTACAGTTACGTACAGAATAGCTGGGAACCTACACAGAATCATCGGTATGCACAGGAATTGGTCGATAAGGTTCACCAGGACCGTCCGGAGAAGCCCGCACGATGATTGGATGAGTAGGATTGGTCGTTTTTACGGAGGTTTAACATTGCTTACTTTCTTATGCATCTCAGAGCAATATTCATGCCATCGGCATCAGTTTTTACCCCCTAGCACTGGTGGTGGAGTTTCCCCGGGCACCAAATCCGCGGTGACGCAGCTCATAGGGCACCGAATGGTTGTGCGACAAAGTAAGTGGTGTGGAGGCGTATGCATTGGTTCTGTTTGTTCTGGTGGAGTTTCTCTGATTGTATATATGTATGTGGCAGCGCAGGGGGTCTCCTCCTAAAGGGGGGGATGATGTGATGCCAGTCATGATTAGGTTCACGCCAGTGGCACGAGACGTGTCGAGGGCCGAGTAACCGGCAGCCATATATAGACAACTCGCGATCTCTCTAAGCTCTCAAGCGATAATCTTACCTATCAACTACTCGATAATATTTTCAGATCGACGTTACAAGGGTGCGTACGACAACTTCTGGCTGCCTCGCGATAACGATGGTAATTGGGGGGATTCAGTTGCAAGCGTGGACTGCAGTGGTTGTATATGTATAAGTGTAAGGTAACATTATCGCTGGAGATGTGAAGCTTGAGGCGAGCCAATATATTGAATGGCTGTTGACTGCCCCAGGACACGTACCATGTCGCTCGCTGGAACCATTACCGCCCGCCGTTTCACATGTGTGCAACAGTATCTTCCCATATACACTCATACGTGGCCAAATACGGATATACGGCCGTACATCAAGTTTTTCCTTTAATTATCTGCATTTTTGACTATGGATCAGGTCAATAGTTGTATTATACGCTCAAATATTTATGCGATGTCTTCATTTCCCATGGCGTATCACCAGCACATGATATCCATCAGTTGACTGTCCATTTACAGTAATTGACAGAATGACACCCAGATCATTCCAGATTCTCTTTTGTGTATACTTGGTGGCTATATATTGGATCTGGATAGCAGTGTGCAAATCACTTACCAATTACCTTATGTACAAGACCAAAACAGTTGAAGGCCCCATTCACAGTCATTGTCGGAATGTGGTAGTGACTGTATCACTTGCTCTGTTACTGATCCAAGCTGCCAATATGTTAGTTACCCGTAACAGCAAGCATATGCCTGTCCATTTATGGTACTTACATTATGATAAATCACTGACGCACTGTTGATGCTTAGTTGAAAGTGGTATCATTATCAACAGTAACAATATTGCAAATCAAGCCAGGCAAACATCAAATATGGCTAAATAACATAGCTCAACCCTGGGATTATGTAGGATGAAAAGCCCAAAATTGTGGATGCGCTATTGATGCTCTGTGTACGCACATTTTTAGGTGTAGCAACATTGACTCTAACCATATTTCTCATACTGGTGGCCAATCCTTGCATTATGTGTAAATGCCTGTAATGGTCCAGCTGCACGTGACATGTCCAGGGCCGGGTAATACCCGCTGAATACAGTCGGCTCGCCACGAGCCTTCGATCTCTAGCGATAATCGTACCTTGATACTACTCTCCACTATTGACATCCACGTTTGCAACTGTTTCTACTGATATACCTTCCCGAAAGGCCATACACAGGCGTACGCCGTTAAACTATTATCGCGCTTACACTTTGAGATACGTTTCGCATACGGGATTTCATGAATTACCACACTCCGATGCATCACGACATGCACATTACGCGCGAGATATCAAACAGACTTGAGAGCACGGATTACATCAGCAAAGTGCCTTGAGAGGTCTGTTGAAGTGAGGTTAACAGTAACAGAAGATTTCTTACAGAGTATAGTGGCCAATTGGCCAGAGACGCGTCGCGATACCTACGAATGAGAAATCATATGGACTTGGTTTCTACGAATTGCAGATACAAATGAGCCATGAATTTCCCACCCGATCGAGGTTAACAGTAGTACAGACAATCCGTGTTGATCGCAGAGGGCAACCGGCCAGGAGACGCGTCAGCGACCAAGTCGGTCGAAGTCAGTTGCATCCAATGAATCAGTACGAGAACTCGAACGCTACCAATCGTGGCATCAATGATATTCAATAAGTTACCTTCCAATTGAGTCATTTGACTATTACAGGGACGATGCAAGAGCCCATACATCCAGATGAGTCGCGTCACCAGCAATGCCAAAGTTGATCATTCTCCAGAGGCAGTTTACGAAATAAGTGCTATTCGTGTCGATCCCCATCGCTTTTCACAATTCCAACCGCGATTAGCTTCTACACGACTAAATGGAATTATCTATGTTACAAAGGATGTTAGGAGTTTACCGCAGAGGCTCCGGCAGTCTTACAAGGCTGGATATGCTCCTAATAGGAAGTATAATAACCCCGAAGGTTCTAAATTGGCTAGCAGATACAATTGACAATTACTATTGTCAATTATCACTGTTGGCACCTGATTAGACGACGGAATCAAATCGGTGTAAGGAGTGAGAGACATCTGCGTGAACTGTATTATATATCGTCAAACAAGTCAACGAAAGCGGATCAATCGGCAACAAGGGAATACGGATATGTGTCCATACGATGGCATACAAAGAAGGTTTTTAGGAATACAATGCAGATGGTTGATATTTTGTAGTCGGGATTGTCAGGATCCACAAGGTGACCGGATGGACCGTGTGGGCACTCTCTGGAGAACAGCGGATTCAGCATCAATTTAAGGCACGCAGAGACTCATGTGATGTGTTCAATCCCCACGTGGGAATGGATTGTATTTGGTTGTCAGACAGTCCCAATTGGGTGTGACAAGTATGGGAGTCGCTCAGTGAGCATATTCGTACACATGGTTGTAGCCACGGTGAACGCACTGTGGGAGCTAGAGACTGATAGGGATTTCTTTGGCACATATCCAAGAATCCTACCGTCGACATGCAAAGCATTCGACATTTGCCTCTGCAACCCCAGGGTGAGCAGAAGAGGTCGCAGTGCACCGGGGAAGCAATCAGATATGCCCCAGGAATGAACCTGGATCACGGTGTGGTGGAAATCTCGGATGAGGAGTTGGCGCTGCAGCTTCCGTAGAAAGCTATGACAAATGGAGGATTCATTTTGAGGCGCGTAGGGAGGACGTAGCCGCAGCGACATAGTTGATTGGCTAGAAACTAAGATACAACACAGAGAAGACGGAAAGAGATGATATGATGATTGGGGTCCTCCGCCTAAATCGTGGTATCGGACGCCGTCCAGCGAAGGTTGTTCAACCTTGTCGATGGCGTGATGCAGAGCCGCGACTACCCTAACCCAGTCACGTACTCACTCAAATGCATGGCTTTGAAGTGGTGGGAGCCGTTTTCCCACCACAACTCATCCCCAGCCACCTGGTGCGAAGCACGCGGTTCTCCTCTTCCGCCATCCTCATCCTCGTCCTTACCGTCATCTCCGTACTCCCAAGATCCCACCCGTTATCCCTAACATTGAGAAATAGCGCAAACCCCAACGGGCAAACGACACAAGCAACAAGAAAGGAACGAGAAACACCAAAAAAACGAGAATACATACGCAAACCCGGCCCAAAAGCCCACTCTATCCAACCTTCCAACGAAGTCTCCTCCACTCATACTTCGTCCCATTTGCATTTGGTGCTGATTGTCCGGTTTACAGTCGGTGCTGATTGTCCCGTTTACAACCGGTGCTGATTCTCCCATGTCGCGTCCTCCGCGCTCATACCTTCATCCCGGATTAACGAAACAGTGCTCACAATCCTCCACTGCGGCATCCACCCTGTATTCTCCACTCCAGCCATTTCCTCCCGGTTTAACGAGATGGTGCTCAGTATCCCGTGTCATCCGTGCCCATACCTTCCTCCCGGTTTAACGAGACGGTGCTCACAATCCTCCAGCGGTTTTGTCCCCGTTTCAGGAGACAGTGCTCACAAATGTCCTCCGCAGCCGCAATATCGTCCTGGTTTCACGAGCTGGTGCTCACTCTTCCAGCTATATCCTACTTACCTTCCAAGTCCGCATGACCTCCGCATCCTCTAGGTGCGCTTGTCGCTGTCGTATCCTCCAAATGCACCCTTTGCAAGTGCGCATCGCTCCCGCGTCCTCCAAATTTGATTCTCACTGCCCAGTCCACGTCTCCTCCGAGTCCACTTCGCTCCTCCAAGTGCATCTCCCACCTCCAAGTTCACCTCCGTGTCCTGAGTGCTGCCTCTCTGCTCTATGTGCGCTTCTTGCCAGTGGTGGTGACATCAAAATGACACTTCCCCTCCCTGGCCCTTTGCGCGAAGCACACTCTGCGTTCCCTTCTCCGCTCGCTGCCACCAAGCCTGTGCTTTACCAAGTAGATGGCGCTCAGAATCTGACTGCTCCCGCATTCGTTCCAGTCGTATGACGGGTGGTGTGCGGGCAGTGTATCTCGGACAGGGTTGCACGTCGACTTTGACTTGCCGAGATCGTGCGATACTCTCCATGATCTCCCGCATCAGCTATGTCAATTGTTCCGGTGATTGCAGCAGTGTAGATGTAGAAGTCGGTCGAGCAGGAGACGGGGCTGGTGAAACTGGGCGGGCTAGAGAGACTGAGGGTGCTGGTGGTGGTGCTGGGGACAAACAGGCTGATGGCGGTGGCGGCAGTGTTGACAGTATTGGACACCCTGCATGTGCAGAATCTCGTATCATGCAGTCACCATGGACAGCCGGTACCAATGGTATCTCCTATCCCGCACGCCCAAGCACAAGTCTATCACGGTTATTCATATGTACACCACCAGCTTCCAGGTCGGTACGCGAATCGACACACTTCTGGAGCTGATGCTGACCACTGCAGTAATGGCAGGGGGGAAAATCTTGTTGGTGCGGTGGCTGTACTGTATCTTGATGAGACGGCGGAGGGGCGGGCTTCTGATTAAACGGCGAGTCGGGCTGTGGACGGTGGTGCTGGTCGCGCACTTGACGATTCGGCACAGTAGCCTCCTGACAGTACTTGGGCAGCACGAAATGGTATTGCCAGACTGGCGGGCCTCGAGGTGGCCCAACATGGATAATTCCCAGGTGAACAGTTGGACCAGCACGAATGGTATCTTGTCTAGCCGTGAAAGAAGGAGCCGAAGGGACTGTAGCAATTCTCAATGTGGTCGAGGGAATGTTAGCTGCCATGGGAATTATCGTGGTAGTCTCAGCAGCTGCGGGAGCACACAGAGCCAGAGATGCCACGGCAGCCGGAGAAGTAGTGGCAGAAGCAGGGGAAGTCGTGGAAGCGGAAGAAGTTGTGGCAGAAGCAGGGGCAGTCATAGAAGCAGGAGAAGTCGTGTGAGTCATGGGAGTTGCCGGAGTCGAAGAAACAGAGAAAGCCGAAGTACTGTTCGGAGCAGTGGATGTGGTCGAAGCCGCTAGAGCCAGGGGGGTAGGACAAGCTATCCAAGTCGGAGATACTGTGGAAGACGGAGATATTGCGAGAGCCGGGAAAGTTGTCAGGGGTGGTGTGCCAGGAGCAAGAAAATTGAATATTGTCAAGGCCTCCGCAGCTGCGATTCTCGCGGTGATCCAGCCCTTGAGCTTGCCGTTTTCGAATGTACACGGTTCGGGCGGGTTCAGACCAAGCTGCGCGTTCCCCTGCCTCCAGAGTCTCTTGGGAAGCGCACGCCGTAACATCTGCGTCATCTCATACTCAACCATCTTGCCGGGCTCGGTGCCTACTCCACTGATAGAGTCGTACGTGCGAAGGAAAGACTTCAGGGTCTCCGTATCGTCTCGCCCTCTGAACTGGGCGCAGGGATGCTCGACATAACGACGTGTGTAGATGACTTCCCAGGATCGACTATCGGCCTGCCAAATGGTGTCCAACATCTCCGTCCGGAGATTAGGCCAATCTCGTGGTACGTATCCGCGCATCATGACAACTGTGGCTCGCACATTTGAGCCTTCCACACATTATTACGGGAACGTCGTTACGGCATTGGAGCCTGAGGGGCCGGTCCTAGTGAAGGCAGCAAGGCTCTCGTACTTGTGGAGGAACATAGTCACGTCAGAGCCACAAATGATTGGCCCCCCTGGACGATACGGAAGTCGCATCTGATTCCGCTGTTTGCTGGCCGCCGAGATGGCCTCAACGAGTAGCCGTGAGATCTCCATCTGGCCAAGCCCCCTTGTTGTATACATGGGCATAGGGTCTTACACCGGTAGGAGTCAAAACAACGCGTCTCTGATTGAGTTTACAGTATCCATGTCTATTCTCCCGGTTTCTATTTGGTGATCTGTCGTGGTCTAGTGGTTCTCCATGGTTGATCCGTGTTCAATTCTCGCTGTGGTGTAGTGTTCTAGTCCATTCACGGAGGCGGTTCCTCCGCGGAGTACCTAGTCAGTTCACGGAGGCCCACCTTCCGTGAACGAACCGTCCATTCACGGAGTCCGTACCAGTGTTTTCACCGGTCCGGGGGTGGACCAGTCTGGACTGGACCGGTCCGGGTTTAGTCCAGTACGGTCCAAGGATTTTTCGGACTGGAATCGGACCAGTCTGAAATTTCATCGGACCGGTCCAGACTCAGTCTGGACTGGTCCTGGACTGCATTGCAGGGTTAGGTTTATACTTGCTGAAATCGGGTTAAGAATGGGGTAAATATGCCCTTTGGACTGGAAACCCACACAATACTAGAATAATGGTACTCTAGATGTCCATTCGTAGGTGCCCAGTGGTTAAAAGTAGGGACGAATCACGGTTTTGGCGGTCACCTGATAGGATCCATACTGAATCTCGATAACTACCATTAGTAGGAATGGACTAGTCCAGACCAAGCCCGTCCAGTCCAAGACTGCCTGTTTGTGGTCCGGTCCAGTCTGACCTTCCGGTTGGACTGGACCGTACTGAGCCCTACCCCAGACCGGGTCCGTCCGGACTGGTGAAAACACTGCCCATTTGAGGGCACATCATAACAAAAAACACTCAAAGAAATAAAAAGAGAATACATTTAAATCCGAATGACATGTAAATGATCAATTTCAAAATATAAAGGGAGGCTCGGTCGGCCGAGCTGCGGTTATCGTCGAAGACAGAGTTGAATGAAAGCTACAGAAATCCTGTATATGGGCCCTAACAAGTATTGCAGAATCTGTCTTCGCTCTAGTCGCTGTCGGAAACCCGAAGAGCTCCTGCCTGAAGGATCCTTTCTCTAACTGCATTGTCACACTTGTATCGTGTAACATCAAGAAACGCTGTTGACCCTTTCTTTGAACGAGTGTGAACATCAGCACCACATTCGAGGAATCGCTCCACAATTGCCAAGTTGCTCGAATTTACTGCGGCCATCATATCCGTAATACCACACCCCGCATCGGTGCCGACATGTGCGCCAGCTTCGAGAAGTCGATCCACAATGGCCAAGTTTCCTCCAGATGCTGCGGCCTGTAGAGCCGTTTGGCCACCCTCGTTCGATCCATCGGCGTTGACGTCTGCGCCAGCTGTGAGGAGTCGTTCCACAATTGCCAGGTGTTGTGAATCTGCTGCTGCCTGTAAGGCCGTATAACCGAACTCTTCGGGTGGGTCTGCGTTGACGTCTGCACCAACTTCGAGGAGTCGCTCTACAATGGCCAAGTTTCCTGAAATTGCTGCAGCCTGTAGAGCCGTCACGCCACACACGTTCGATCCATCGGCGTTGACGTCTGCGCCAGCTGTGAGGAGTCGTTCCACAATTCCCAGGTGTGGTGATGCTGCTGCTGCCTGTAAGGCCGTAAAACCGAGCTCTTCGGGTGGGTCTGCGTTGACGTCTGCACCAGCTTCGAGGAGTCGCTCTACAATGGCCAAGTTTCCTGAAATTGCTGCAGCCTGTAGAGCCGTAAGTCCACCTAGCTCAGCCGGACCAGCGTTGACGTCTGCTCCAACTTCGAGAAGTCGTTCTACAATGGCCAAGTTTCCTAGATTTGCTGCAGCCTGTAGAGCCGTAAGTCCATTCTCTTCAGCCGGTCCAGCGTTGACGTCTGCTCCAACTTCGAGAAGTCGTTCTACAATGGCCAAGTTTCCTAGATTTGCTGCAGCCTGTAGAGCCGTAAGTCCATTCTCTTCAGCCGGTCCAGCGTTGACTTCTGCTCCGACTTCGAGAAGTCGTTCTACAATGTCCATATTTCCAGACCCTGCTGCTGCCTGCAACGCCGTCCGACCGCTATCGCAGTCTGCATCTGCGTTGACGTCTCCACCAGCGTGAAGCAACAAATTCACAATTTGGTAATAACCGAGATAGGCGGCTCGTTGAAGTGGAGTCCATCCAAGTTCATATCCAATCGAATTCTCACACGAAGAACCCCGCACATCGGGATCGCTATTCTCCTCCAGAATACGCTCTACCTCTGACGGTAAACCACTTTCCACTGCCAACTTCAAAGCAGACGGATAGTCTTTGCAGCGAAATGAGCAGAGGTGGGTTTCCATCGGAATCGAGATTTGCAAGCCCCAGGACGGCATTAATTGCTCTCGTAAGACACCGACTCTTTGGAAATGAGCTAATTCGGCTTCACGATCTACTCGTTGTAGTACCGCAGTCAAATCAACTCCGGCAGACTTCCGCGAGCTTTGCTTGGAGCTGGCGAGATGTTTAGGCGGCGGAACGGGTTGAGGCGCTTGATTAACCACTCTTTTAGTCTCGACCAATCCAAAATCCCGGTAGCAGCGAGAGCTTCTCTCGCCTAGCAGTCAGTATATAGCATTGCGGTTTGGATTTGTCACTAACCATCGTGAAAAAGCTTTCCCGTCTTGCCGAGATTTAATTTTTTCGTGGCAACGGGGACATGTAATTGCGGGTAGATCGTCATTTTCGGCAAACACAGAAACCCGAACCAAAATACTCATAAGGATGATGGAGCCTGGTGACACCGCAGACGACCATTCTGACGATTTCACTAATGCACCGGTATCTTGTACTGCAAGGCTGTACTGTTCCTTTCTCACTCGGTCATGGCCGGGAAGCTGACGAAACATCAGCTCAAGGATTTCGTGAAACATCTGCGTACAATTAGGCTAATCGATACAGTACTTGAAGCTTTGCATGGAGCCCAACCGTTGGAGAAGTGCAGAACAGGTACGGAATTGGCACTGTTCTGCCGAGAGCGTCCATAAGGATTATAGGTTTGTCATGGGCCGACATTCCGCCTTCCCAGGCATAGCCGAGAAGCTTGGGGACCTCCTTGTAAAGAGTATTGAACTTTGTGTGTATTTCGGAAACCTTTCTCTCGGTAGACTTGATCGCGACGGCGCACGACTCGAAGTTTTTCATGGTACGCATCATTACTTGCCTATATCAAGTCAGCTCAAATTGCGAGGAATCGTTGTCAACGGGGGACAAGAGAGCACTCACACCCCCAAAGCCGAAGTAAAAGCCTCCAAAGCATAGACGTGTGTAAGAAGATCTCGCCGCAGATTTTCCGCCTCCTCCTTCCTAAATATCCATTTTATCTTTGTCATTTGGTCACGGGTTGTCCTCGTCCCTTTCTGCTTCATAAATGACCGCGTGTAGGGTTCAATTGTCTTTGCGAGTCGATCCAACTTTTCGCGGCAGAGCCGCAACTGGTGATTAACTCCATTCTCTACCGACCGCTCGGCTATGGTGATTTCTCCATCCTGAAGTTGTGCCCACTCTAGCGCAAGTGTTTGGCAGGTAGAAATGGCCCGCTGAAAGGAAGTAAGAGTCTCAAGGAGTAACCGAACCTCGGGAACGGAGCCAGCAGTCTCTCGCAAAGCCTGCACTACCTTCCAGGTCAGCTCAGTAACTGCGAGGAAGTCGCCGACTGAAAACCCGAACGGAACGGGCATGTTGAAGGCGTGCGGAGTGTTGGTCAAGGAGGTGGCGTTACACTGTTGAAATCCTATCGATGCGCCGGGAAGCAAAGCTGTGATTGAAAGAGAGAATATCGTACCCCACTTCGGTGCGGGGTAAGGACTCGCATAGCCAATCGACTGGTGTGTCGATGTATTCAACCCTAACCCACTCCGTGTTATTATAGTTATTACATTTCTTTCAGCGTATTCATCCTGACGGAAATGGTGCAAGCTCAGTACATGACTCGCCCCTCGATCTCAATTATTCTTATCTGCGTGCTAACACATGCGGGTTTAGAACCATAGGGTTGTTCACGGTAGATATACCCGGTGCAGACAAGTGGAAGGGTTGTGTTGGGCATCCTCACTTGGTTATACATGATCAACTATTGTGAATAACCATAATCTCGATAGCGACTACTAGAGCCGAGTAGGTAACACTTCTGTAGAAAAGCCGAAATTGTAGCTGTAGCTGATTCTTGGTAGGGATTCTCCATCGGCAAAAGGGATGGCGGAGAGTAGGAATAAGGATGCTACTTAGAGTTTGGTACTATCACCCACTCTATTCGCTCAAAATCCTCTTTTTATTGGAAAGGAAAGCAGGGGTGCAAACTCGTTCCAATAAGAAGCAACCTGAGCCACACACAGATAAAATACAGCAGGCTGTGTGAGCAACTTAGCGTGAATCTTTGACTCTACGTCTCCATCTACTACATGCAACTTATCTTTTTCATGAGTGGAGTACCATTTGCCGTTGTGTACCCCTCAGCCCTCGTTTACCCCTAAGCCCTCGTCTCTCCTCCGCCTTCCATGCCGTCGCCTACTTCTACTCCGCGTTCAGCTCTACTGTGCGGCACCGTGTACACCGTCCTCCAGCATCATCTATCACTTCGGCGTCATATACCCTACTGCTATGTCTACTGGAATGTTTCCATGCAGTCCATACGTACTATAGACCGCTTAGTACGGACTGTATGAAGCGCCACCTATCTGGCCATCCGGCGGGGAAGGGGAATCGGGAACCGTCATACAAATGAACCTATGGGGTAAGAGAGTACTTCAGAACAGCACAGATTCAATCTCGACTGGTAATAATGAATTTGAGAAGCAGAAAGTGTTTGGTTTTTCATTTTGAAATTGAGCCACATTGTGTGCCGCCCCTGGCCGCATTTCCGACCAACACCATTACCACGGTCATCACTGTGGCGGCCCGCAAATATAGCCCCTTTTCCATTTATTCCTCTACGAGATTTGTCCTACTCTAACTATTGTATCAATCATCAAACGCTGACGTGCGTTCATACAATTCCTGTACATATATCTTAGCATATTTTCGATTTCCGCTACACTCCCCCGTCGCAATCTCATGACCCTATGAATTTGAGACTTTACCCGGGATGTACATGACCAATTCAAAATTACTTCGTTCACATTTGAACATATTGCCAGATTACCGCCCGCTAATTGTTTGACCCCCCATTTATGTGCACCATGCGTCCGTGACAAGCGGGGTTGGGTGCAGCAATCGACATGGTAGATACGATACACATAGTGATGTCTCTCGGCATGGATACGGTACTCCAGCTGCAATCGACGCAGTGTATGCCGTGGACCGGCTGGATATTCCCGTTGATGTGCAAGCTGTAGTGAGGGATACGATCGGCGAGATTAATGCGGTGTTGGGTGCAGGTTTCGATAAGAATCTTGCCAGTGTTTGTGTTTGGCAATTAGGGTAGTTGTGTGAATGGACGCTGGGTGGCTGTCGCGGTCTGAACTCGGAAGTTTGCAAGTGGAAGAGGGTGGAGAAACGTTTCTTTGTTTTTAATTATACTGTATGCACTCTTTCAAGAGTATGACAGTGCCTGATTCCTCTCCGGATTAACCAGTTAGGTTGGGAAACGTTCTTGCGGGTGTGGAAATGGAAACATCGCAGACTTTCGTGTTCCAATCCCGATGAGTACTGGGAAGATGAAATCGGGGTTGCCTGAGTTTCGGAACCAGAGTTTAAGGCAGCAGGTTTGGAAACCAATTCAGATCGCTTCCTTCTCCGATTTAACAGACACTGTGCATAGTTTGTTCGCATGGTGCTAAGCGAGTTGAAGTACTTACTCGCACAAGGCTCACTCAAACGCTCGATCTGTACTCGGTAGCTGTGCCGTCGCACCAGTTAACCGTCGGCTGATTGTAGATAAGTTTGGAGCACGCCTACGGTAGCTACTGTTAAAGTTAACTATTCCGCTCGCCAACGTCGTCATCCGAGAAGCGAGCGCATCGACTCGGTTTACAATCATTTCCACAGCCTTAGATGCATAATATGTAAGTGCGCCCGACCATACTGTATTCAGCCACCAGCGGCTATGACATACAAATTCCCAACTATCCCCGCTACTCCCAATATCCGACCAAGGAAATCGGCCGAAGTTGTAACTTCCCTTCATTATTCCCCTACAGGCGTTGCGTGTTGCCATCAACTTCAACACTCGCCAGTCGCAGCGAACCACTGCCATTCTTTTCTTCTACACTCCCGCTGCATCGCTCAGCGTTCACTTGTTGGTCATATCTCTTCTCTAGTCAACTGAAATTTGTCAGTCAACAAGCCAGCTCCACGCCGGCTCTCTCCCCCGGCCTAGCATTTACAGCTGCAGAAAACGGACGCCACCGATACCAGCCAATGCCGTAAGAGACCCCGCTGCGACTACTAGGGCACCGTCTATGGATGTAGGATTGGTGAGCAGGACATGTGTGTAAACATTAGAAAACCTAGAACTGCGCAGGACCATCTATCGCGACGTCTATAATTTCTTGGCGGGTTCAGCAGCACCAGAGTCGATGTGTAGTAAATGTGCTGCCGCACTCCAAGGCCGCGCCTATCGTCTACAAGTTGTACCTTTTGTGGATGAGATACCAGCAGGCTTCTGATGCCACATATATTCTCCCTTTCGCGTTCGATTCGACATGTGCGGGCCAAGGGCAGACCCCCACGGAACAAATTGACGACTACGCACGCAAGCCATAAGACGGGTATTGTAACCAATGGTCCTGGTACCCTCAAACAGTTGATGGACAAGCGTATAGCGTCTGGTCACGATTCGTGGTAGAAATAGGACCTGGCCACATCCTACGAAGTCGAAAAAACCTTGGACGGGCAAAGTAGCGGTGTTGAATATCCGGTAAGTGGCAAGTGGCAGGTAGTTGCACCAGCATACCTAAATATATTCCCAAGACTCTTTATATATATGCGGAGTTTTTCCCCATCTTTTCTTTCTGTACCTTGGTCTATGCCCACGGTCCTACCCTTCATGTCGCAGCAGGCGGTGTTGCGAAGGGGACGACGGGTAGTAGGAGCGGAGCTCCGCCATCTAGCCGGCTAGCCCGGAGGCGGAGGGGAGTAAGGGGCTGTCATACTCTAAATAGAGTGAATACAGTATGATTAAAACAAACAAACAAAGCAGGCGGTGTTGCATGGAACAAAGAAGATCCTGTTTAAGTGCATAACTACTTTCTACAGTTATTCATATCTTCTCACACGACTAGCTCTTTACTTAATACAATCATCATCTCAAAGTAACAAGTGGCCGTGAAGTCAGTCGAGTGATGTAATCATGATCGAATGATATTACCATGATCGAGTGATTGGAGTATCACCTCACCGACAGAGGCTGCAACAGCCCAGTAGCTGCCGTAGTTGCCCAGTAGATGCTGCGGATATACACGTATGTAGATGGATTCCTCTATATTTGTGCCGAACCTGTAATGCATCTGATAATCCTAAACTGAATGTAATGAAAAGTTCTATTAGGTACCTCCAGTCTCTCTGGTGGGGCTACGGTCTTCGGGTGCCAAAGACTGGACGCGTTAGCCTATATCATTTGAAGCCCTGAATAAGATGATTAAGTTAGGCTTTGTAGGGAATGGCGAGAGGAGGGGTTGTTTCCATCCATCCCTTTACACCTCCGGCTGGCGAGACAGCTACCATCCATCGATTCCCCTGCAACGCCACACCACGCTACTCCATCATAGACTTCCATGTTGAGGAGGACGATGGCCTCATTGTCTAGCACGACATGTTTCAAGATTTAGATTACGTTTCCGCCGGAAACTTGGTCACAACTATCTGAATGGGCGGAATATTCATAGCTAGCAAAGGTGGATGTATGTAACGATGAAACCACCCTGGTACGCCCCAACATTCACCCATGGCAACTCCATGAATATTCTTCCGATTGAGACGTTTTTTTGACGTCAGTGGTATACTTAACGTGCCCTAAATGTTCCCGTCATCAGTTCGTAAATCTAGCGAGCGTTCTCGAGTTTGTGTTTTTTGAGCGGGGGGACACTCCCAGGTGCACCGTGCACGGAATCGACTGCAGCTAGGAGAGTACAGTCAAGCTCTGCTGCGAATCAAGTTGGGAGCATACAGTTGAGCGCCGCTGGGAGCCAGGAACAGAATGCGCAATATCTCAATTTTGAATATTGTGCACGGTGCTATGCAACTTATGACAGTACTATGCACAAATGTCGAAGGTCGAAACTGCGACTGGCGATGTCCTAACTTAATTTTAACGAAGTTTTATTCTATACTTTAGACGTGAATTTGACTTTGAATTTTTATGCTTACATCAACATCCACTCTGGCTTACACTGAAGACTTCAGAGCTTCATTGACTCCCAATGGAGGGGGAAGAGAAAGAGTGAAAGTCACTAGAAAGCGTACTTATCACCGCATTTACAAGTCCACCTACCACCCCGACTACTTAGTCCACACAGCAGTCGCTCACCATCCCAGCATCCAGATTATGGCACCAACGCCTTACTCATGGGCTCGCAACTTTGCTTTTGTTTCCTTGTGTTACATGAGAAGCGGGGAGGAGATGTGTTAGGTATATGCCATGGCCGCAAGCGGCCGAATGCAATATGATTACAAACTAACAAACGCCTTACTCATATGCATCCTAGTGCCATACTTTTATTTATTAATAATGACTACACACAATGACTCGACGTGCACCTATGCATCCAAGACAAGCACATGCACAAGCAAAAGTTCAGTAGGGTTAAGGTCGTGGGACTACAAAAACCATTTCAACTCGTACATTTCAACGTATGCGGTTCATTCTCTACACCCTCCATTAGTGGACACGGTACTATATAATATCCATCGATGACTACACACGGTACACATCTGTATGGCTGCTTGCATAGGACAAGTAGGAAACCTGCACCCCCGCATTCCAGCCGTTTCAGGCCCGAGATCTCAGATTAAGCGATTCCGGTGCGATGATGGCCGAGGAGAGTATGTCAATAAGCTCTTCAGGATGTTGCTGTCCGTGGTACAGCATACAAACCCTACCCTCTAAATGCTCACCATAAGAATGGTGTTGCCATGCGGATAATCGGGACGACTACCGAGAATACCAGAGCAATGATGAAAGACTCTCAAGCACCCATTTGGATCTAAAGAGAAGTAGTCAACACCGCAGTTTACCTTCATCAAAGATTACCAACTGAAGAATAAATAAAGAGTGATGGCCGTAATGGCTATCACGCACCATATGAGAAGTTATGGGATGCTGCATACGTTCGGGAAACCAACCCACGATGATCATAGAGACAAGATAATATACAATGCACCTCTTCACCACATACAGCGATTCGGTATTGAAATTGATGAGATTATCGAATGCCTTTGGATATAGGGTTATGAAAGGAAATTCCTTATTGGACATATTCCCTTCGAAGTTCAAACAGCGCTATGAACATGCAGCGACTAGCTCTTTTGTTTAGGGAGCAACAAATAATTGCACTAATGCAATTTGATAATGACATGTGTAATTGATTTGTTGTCATTTACTCGAGTTTGGAAACTACCAGAGTGTGGTACACCCGACGTATGAGATCGCTGCTCTGCATTTGCAGTTTGTGTTTTCGGTCGTGTTACGACATACGAGCAGCATTTTCAGGCCACATGTTTTGCGCCTCCACCGTGCGCCGCACTTCCCTGCAAATAGAAACGAGATTATTGGATGACAGCGATACATCCATGAGCGGAGACCAGTGAGCATGGTGGACATTTTGCGATTTGTGATAATTTATAGTGGGGGCGCGGACGTCTCATGCAGAGAGTGTCACGCGCATAGCTACTCCACTATGTAGGCTGTGTTTCTTGGAGCAGATGTTTCTGGTATAGCAAAGCGCCTTATCACTCTGCCCCAAGCTCTCCAATCATTACAGCCTGCATTTTGCCTGTTTGATTAAGGTTCTAATAGCTAACCGCGAATGTACTTAGTTTCGGGATGGTCGCGCTAAGTTGTTTTACGCCTGCTGGACGACGGTATATAAGTATCGTATTATTTGGGTGAGCTCGCGGATTGTGTTTTGTGTGCATGATGCAGCTTCTATTCGTCTAATTGACTTCCTGTCTTTCAGTCGGGACACTAATAGCGTTCATAGTGAATAGAAGCTGCTGTTAATAGTCAAGTACACGAGCTACCCGAACTACGCTAGGGCTAGCTTTTGTCGTTTTCTTCACTTTCTTTTGTTAGCGGTTATTGACTGTCTCTTTTGCAATGGCAGTAGTTAATTATATTATAGACGTAGGTTGAGTATATTAAAGCACGTGACCTATATAGAAGTGGATCTCCCCGACCTCGCCAGTCATACGGAGGGAGAGGGGAATCGGGCACTGTCATACTCTAGATAGCGTGGTTAAAACAATCAAAATCAAACAAGCTACCCGAACTAATTCACTCAAATGAAGTCGTGTTTTGCATTCAGCTAGACTGTACATATGCATGACGTGCAAGCCCACACCGTGCTGCCTAGTCTCCGTTAGCGTTTGGTTGTGCAGCCTCATCCACTATTTACATTAATACTACGGTCGAGTAGCAGTTAACAAAGTGTCGCCATACACCAGGATCATTCGGTACTAAGTACGTTCAATTTCCCTTTCTCCATGCGTGCGATCTTTGTGGGGTCTAAGCGGTGGCATTAACTGAACTAACAGGACGGCGAAGCTGTATACCCATTTCGCCATCTCTGCACTTGACTAGTTGCAACTTTTATACCCCACTGCTCAAACATACACCATGTTTTCAGCCTCACATTCCGATGGTAACTCCATATTTTCAACGAACTCCACACTGGTAACACATTCCGACGGAGTAATCACCCGCTACTCCGCATCGCCGAATCGAACCAACGGTAACCTCCAAAACGATCTGATCACATTTCTCTCAATCGTTCAAAAATGCGATGTTGGCTACCTCCCCATTACTTGGCAACCTGCACTCAGTACGCTCGGTGTGGGTGGTTCTGGGACGATAAGCCAGTCTACATTAATTCCCGACATGCCCCTTGCATTCAAGAGGTTTCACCATAAGGACAATTCAAAAATGGACTTTTTGCCATTGATGTCAGAAGTACTAATCTTAAGTCAGCCCCCTATTCAAAGTAACTCAAATATAGTCAACCTAGAGGGAATTTGCTGGGAAATCAACCGCAACACAGAGATAGCAGTCCCCGTACTGGTTTTCGAGAAAGCGGCGTGGGATCTACATCAGTTCATGAATGTTAGTGAGGGTATGAACATGTCCATCGATGACCGGTTCAAACTATGTGCGGATATTGGAAGTGCCGTCATGGCTCTTCATGCTTATGGTTTGTCATTCAAATTGAATTTGGTCTTTGGAAGACTAACATGGACTCAGGTGTGATTCATGGCGATATTAAACCACAAAACGTGCTAGTTTTCAAGGATACTACCGGCAAGACGACAGCAAAGGTCACTGACTTCGGGTATTCCACAATTGCTACTGGTGAAGAAGGTAGGGTTTTTCTGCCAAAGTCAAGGCCTTGGAATGCTCCTGAGCATCATTTTGGGGAATTCAAAGCCCTCGAAGCCAGAAAGACAGATGTGTACTCCTTTGGCATGCTGTGTATGTGGATTCTATTTAGAAACAGCCTGTCAAATATTCGAGAAACCACTGCCGAAGGAGAGTTGGAGTTGCTTTCGTTCAATGCCCCCCTTGGTCGCCGCACATTGCTTGAACGGTTAAAAGATGATGATAAAATGGAAACCATTGCCTATCAGCTCATCGAATCGATGCAAGGCTTGAGTACCGAACATATAGTTCGTCTAAAAGAACTTTTTGGCTTAATGGTTCCGCTTGACCCTGAGAAGCGTACGACTGATCTTGAACGATTAGTTTGTCTCTTAAGCCAAGAAAGGTGAGTTATACCCAAAACTCATGCCAAAGTTGTTGCTGAGAGAATTAGAACCGAGAACCAACTCCTTCCTACGAGACTGTTAGAGACAACAAGCGAGTTTTCATGCTACATAGATTTTAAGGTAAGTGTGAATCAATTTTCAAATCTCTCAAACACTATACTGAATGCTATCATTCAAGATTTCCAAAAATCTTGGCGACTTTGTGTTAGCCGACTATCGAGTACGGACCCAGATTGAAGATTGCCTTGAAAAGAACTATATTAGAAATCGAAATCAACCATTTGCGGCCAATATCGCATTCCAGGTTGCGTTTTGCTACCAGATTGGATTTGGGGTCAAGTCAGATGCTGGAAATTGTCATACATGGCTACAAAAATGCGACAAACTACCCGAATATTTGGAAACTGAAAGAGAAACAGTGCGACCTGCGAGATTGAAGAGTGAGAGGATAACCGAGCACGGACTTATTCCGGTCAACCTTATTCACGAATATCGATCGTGGGGGTTGAACAAACTGAAGGAAGCCCGGAAACAGTACGAAAGAGAGATTGATGATATGACGCGAGGGTTTGGGGAGCTCCATTTCATACCAATCGCCTTATGCAGCATATTTGGAGATCTCCTGGATGAGTTTGGGGAGTTTGGGATATCAGAAGCGTTGCGAACGCGGATCAGAGACCAAACAGAGAAAACAAGCGGCATTAATCATCCCTCTACTTTGGCCAGCATGGCCAACCTCGCATCAACATACAGGAACCAGGGGCGATGGAAGGAGGTCACAGAGCTGCTTGTGAAGGTTATGGAGACGAGAAAGAGGGTATTCGGCCAAGAGCATCCAGATACCTTGATCAGCATGACCAACCTCGCATCGATATACGGCAACCAGGGGCGATGGAAGGAGACCGAGGTGCTAGAGGCGCAGGTCATAGAAACGAGAAAGAGGATACTCGGCCAAGAGCATCCATATACCTTGACTAGCATGGGCAACCTCGCATCAACATACAGGAACCAAGGACGATGGACAGAGGCGGAAGAGCTGTTGGTGCAGGTTATGGAGACAGGAAAGAGGGTACTCGGTGAAGAGCATCCAAATACCTTAATCAGCATGGGAAACCTCGCATCGACATACAAATACCAGGGGCGATGGAAGGAGACCGAGGTACTAGAGGTGCAGGTCATGGAGACGACAAAGAGGGTACTCGGCCAAGAGCATCCAGACACCTTGACCAGCATGGGCAACCTCGCAACGACATACAAGTACCAGGGGCGCTGGAAGGAGGCCGAGGAGCTGTTGGTGCAGGCCATGGAGACGAGAAAGAGGGTATTCGGCCAAGAGCATCCAAATACCTTGACAAGCATGGGCAACCTTGCATTGACATACAGCAACCTAGGGCGATGGACGAAGGCCGAGGAGCTAGAGGTGCAGGTCATGGAGACGAGAAAGAGGGTACTCGGCCAAGAGCATCCAAATACCTTGACTAGTATGAGCAACCTTGCATCGATATACAGGAACCAGGGGCGATTGAAAGAGACCGAGGTGCTGGAGTTGCAAGTCTTAGAAACGAGAAAGAGGGTACTCGGCCAAGATCATCCAGGTACATTGACCAGCATGGGCAACCTCGCATTGACATACAGTAACCAGAGGCGATGGACTGAGGCCGAGGTGCTAGAGGTGCAGGTCATGGAGACAAGAAAGAGGGTATTCGGCCAAGAGCATCCGGACACCTTGACCAGCATGGCCAACCTCGCATCGACATACAACGACCAGGGGCGATGGAAGGAGACCGAGGAGCTGGAGGTCCAGGTATTGGAAACGAGTAAGAGGGTACTCGGCCAAGAGCATCCAGACACCTTGACCAGCATGGGCAACCTCGCATCGACATACAGGAACCAGGGGCGATGGAAGGAGGCCGAAGTGCTGGAGGTGCAGGTATTGGAAACGAGTAAGAGGGTACTTGGCCAAGATCATCCAGACACCTTGACCAGCATGGGCAACCTCGCATCGACATACAAGTACCAGGGGCGATGGAAGGAGACCGAAGTGCTGGAGGTGCAGGTCATGGAGATGAGAAAGAGGATACTCGGCCAAGAGCATCCAGATACCTTGGCCAGCATGGCCAACCTCGCAATCACATACAAGCACCAGGGGCGGTGGAAGGAAGCCAAAGAACTACAGATTCAAGCGGTCAATAGACTCCGGACGACATTGGGCGAGGATCATCCCTGCACTGTAGTTGCAATCGCTAACTTGGCTTCAATGCGTACGAAACACACGGCACCACAGCACTTTTCGGATGTACGCGGATCGAAGGACTGCCTTCCAGATAAGCTCCAGCAGTTTGTGCCCTCCAGGTCTTTGAATGAGGGCAATCTGGGCCAAGAAAGGTTGCAGCGTACCTCTACGATATTGCAAAAAAGCGACGAGGATAATGATCTAGAGACAGATGAGGAAAAGATTCAATGTGCACTTGCTATATCCCTAGAGGTGGATGACGACAATGATTCAGATGAAAAAATGCTTCAACGTGCGCTAGCTATGTCAATAGAAGCGGATGAGGATGACGAGACACAAGAAGAACGGCTTCAAAGTGCGCTATCTATGTCATCAGAAGCGGATAAGGATAGTGATAAAAAAGAGGAACGGCATCAGCGTGCACTGGATAATGTCGATGCAAGATGATCATGAGGACGAGGTAATTGGTTGCTTCCAAAGAGAAGATTCGGCTAAGGTACGCTAATTCTAGTTATTGTTAATGTTTTTTGATAGATTGTTAAGATGTGTTACCAGATTGCGAACCGCAACGATGTTGTAAAGCTAGGAAATGCAATGGCGGAAATGCAGAGAGGACCGAAGGAGTGAAGTGAATTGTCAGAAAGAAATGCTGTTTGATGGGCTAGTGAGAGAATAGAGTAATAGGGCTACAGGTCAAGGTTTTGGCAACGGGCAGACATATTTGGGATTACTGGAGAGCATGGAGGACGTGTGGTGAATTTCTATTTGGGGAGGGGTTGGGTGGTCCTGTAGTTAGCGTTGGGAGTGTATGCTAAAGAAATTGAATTGAAATTCAGGATGTTGCCTTATGCACTTACTATGCCTAAAATCAAGTAGTCTGAAATCGGAGGCTTAAATGTGGATGGCGATCGGGGGTGAACAGGTTGCTCGGAGCCCTGGGCGGCGGTTGGGCTTTGGAGGTTCGGGTAACACTTAATCTCCTAAGTGTGATATTCGAAGATTTGTCCAATGTGAGCTCTTCACTCATTTCTGCGACCGAAAGACTGTCTTCAGCTTGAGCGAGAAGTGAAGTCTCCAGCCCCTGTTAAGCCGTTGAAAGTCAAGTATACAGTTTCCATTCTCTATCTATATATCCATCCATCCATCCATCCAGCTATATAAACTATGTACACGGGGCTGGCCGGAGATGGATCAACTCGACTCTATCCTCAATCCCACCAGGTATACTACTTCCACCCCTACTGCTGAGTGCCAGCTGGACCGCCGTCACCTCGGTAGACATAGAGGACGCGCGGAGGAAAGAGGACGGCAGATGAGATACGACGAAGGGAGCGGCGTGCCGCATATATGACAGCGGCTAGGTAGACAACGCGGGATGGCAGATGATACTGGAGGAGGGCATGGTCGATGACGTGCAGTAGACGGGGGCGGAGGAGACACCTAGGAGACGACGACGTAGATAGACGGCGGCAGAGTAGACGACGACCAAAGTGAGACGAGGTCGAAGACAAGAAGGCAGCGTCGGAGGTCGGAGGTTTGAAATGATGAATGCCTTATGGCCGTCTATTGCTTCACTCCGTGAGAATCAAAAATCGGTCGGTGCTTATGTCAAGTCCGGGCGGTGCTAGTGGCTTTAGCGCCCACCCAGGCCTGACAGGAGGCATAGAATGATGTAGACAATGCGTAGATGTAGTGCAGAGTATGGATATGAACAGGGACGTAGGCATGGACGATGGATACGGACGCGTGGGTGTGACGATAACAGGCGGCGACGAGTGCGGAGGCGAGGACGATCGAGAGAGCAGTAGAGGAGAGCGATATTGACTTTGACGTTGACGCTGGGATGGAATGGAGTTTGAGATTGGAGTGGATGGGATGGAGGATGTGAGTCGAAAGACTGAAGAGAATTCTGAGATTGCATGGATCGTGCTCAAGTGTACCACAAGTAATCTCAGATATACCGTGAGACTAAACATGGCAGGTGCAATCATCGCACCGCCAAGTCCAAACTAAACGATTCCAGACACTCCACCTGTCGGCAACCGCTGGAAACGGTAAGCGAACGCAAAGAGTTTCCCAGAATGGACTTGCGCTCATACTCTAACGTGCCAACATAGCCGAAGATCCCTGCGCCGGCGTCTGGTGAGGATTTCCGGTGCGATGGAATCGTTGAAACTTCTTATTTGAGTAGGTACAGACTATGAAAAAGATTATCTCGGTCAGACCCTTTTTCCCGCTGCGCGGTTGTTAGGTGAGCGTCTACCGATAATGCAGACTAGAAAATTTTAGAGAAGCATCGAGCTCGTACCACAGTTAATTCGTATCACGTGTGTTTTTATGGATCCAAATTGGGATATGCAGCGATCTTGCGTTACACAAAATAAACGCCACCAAAGAAGGGATAGAGGGATCTTGGATACTATGTTACAGCTTGCTACTAGCTTCACCAGCAGAGGCTAAGAAATCTTGCTAACCAAAAAGGTATAGAATTTGAACCTAGAAGTGTATCCAACTCGTTGTCAAAATCCTGTCCAGCTCTCGATATACCATATAATTTGATCCAGCTCGTTACTTTGTGGTGCGTGCAGATTGCAAAGGAGACCCAATCGTTGTCTCTATTCGTCCGGTTACATGCTCTGCCAGATTACAATCTGGTTTCAAGAGTTAACTTAAGGTGGATGAAACTTGCTGTTGGCGACGGAGGATGCAACCTACACTTACTACAGAAGTAACGAGTTGGACTAGATTATACGCTTTCTTGTCGTATGCCGTACTGTACATCTTGGACCGATTACATAGGCCTGCCACATTGTGGTCTAAATAAATGGTTTATACTTCACTTACAGTTCATAAGTTACAATGATGAGGTAGGAGTGATTAGATATATGTAAAGCGATTGGATCTATCTGCTCACGTGTCTAGTTGTTTGAGACTTGAGGCTACAAGAGCTAGCTATGATCCCAGGCCGGATGGCCGCAACAACAATGTGTTAGAGGGTGAGAGCTTGCCACACAGAGAAGCAAGAGAGAGAATGACCGGATGAATAGGCTTCCGAATAGCAATGTACCTTGAAAGAAGCATGAGGTGAGACGTTTACGCGGAGGTGTCCCGGGCCAATTGAGGGTAGCACTCACCGGCAAGAGTGGCAAATGATGTCAAGCGCACCCAGTGTCAGGTACACTCGGGAACCGTCGGAACCGATAAGTGCACCCGCAACGCAACCAAAGGCACGTGCACTTGAAGGCCGAGCGAATGAAGGCCGCCAACCAAATTAATATGAGAGCTTCGGGTGCAGCTCACTCGACCAGAGGTGTATCACCCGTGCCAAATGGTATGTACCACATGGAAACCCGGAGACTACGCAAGACCTTAATCGAAAAGTGAGCTCTTGTCAAGTAGCTTCCTGCTTTACGTTAGGAATAGTTGTCCGGAAAAGGTTGAAAATCGGCTAAACGGCTGAGGGTTTACTTGTCGCCGGTATTTTGGTACTTACCACACTGCCTCCAGATGGTTACAGATCAAGACGCTGGTATCATCGGTATAGACCTGGAACCACAAATGGATACCGAACGTGCCAAAGCCGCATCTTGGTACGACAATCGTAAATTATGACTGTCAGGAGTGGGCCATGGGGTCTGTGTAAGTTTCACACTGGATACTATTTGCATCAAATTTTTACGGAGTTAGTAACAAATAGCATAAGTTTTGACATCTATAATACAGTTAGGTTGTTAGCTTGTATCGGTGTTATCGGGGTTATTATAAACGATCAGTTGACCGAACATCATCAATCTCCGACAAGCGACCCCTTATACCATCTGACTATGTGTATACCCTCTCCTACCGCTAAACAATTGACTCCAGCAACAGCGGCCTCACCCAGACAGGCGTCCACTCGCCCCCTCACATACGTCCCCGGACACTCCCCCTCAAAGCACCCTTAGTTTAGGGGCGGACCTCTTGGGGAGCTACTGTTCGGAGATTGATGGTTTGCTTCAATATATGATGGTAGGAAGTATGGAACGGCCTGTGGATTGATGGAGACTTTCGACATTGGAGTATGATTCTCGGTGAAGCCCAAAAGCACCCCGCATTCATAACGCTAAAGCAACCCCGCCTCATTAAGGTACAGGGATCAGGGGTTGGAATCATCAAACTGCACACCTTCTAATAACGCACGCTGTGAGCTGACCATTAACGGAGCCGGTAGTAATATACCCGGTCAGGCACAATGTATACAACTCTGCTGTACATATCTCGAGTCTTCTCCTTTCCTCCTCTTAGAACCAAAGAGTATATGGTTACGGTTCTCTCCATTGTGCAACATCAACTCTGGAGGGATATTCTCGCGATGCATAAACCTCGCCCTCTGGCCTATATCCAGTTCTATTGGCTCAACTGTGATCTTGAGATACGGTTTGGAACGCCCCATAAGCACTCAATGAACCCCGCTTAGTCCACCCAACGAAGAATGCGTGAGTTTCTGATCCCGATAGCATTCCCGCTAAGTATTCCAAGTAATTTCTCTCGGACCGTGCTCTAATGCTAACCGGTAGCAAGCATAACCATGCCCTGGGATTGTTGCGAATAAGGAGGAAGAAACTGTGTGCGTGTGTATAGATTATAGTGCAGAGAAAAGAGTGAAGGAAAAAAGCTCGAGATATATAGTACAGGAGAGTAGCGACTGTTGCGCGGCCTTTTGCCACCTTTTGCACCACCAGATATGCAACAGAGAAGATGGCGTTGTCTTTGAGTGATGGAATATAATCCGCCCAAACCAACATAAATTATTTCATTCCGTCATCAAATAGACGGCGTGGGATATCATTTTCAGCCATTTTATTAGGTAGCTTGAGGTTTCGAGGGGTTCAGCGGTTACCTAATACATCTGCCACTTACGCCTCTAGGAGCAGTCAATGTCTTCGTGAAGTGACAAGGCTCTTTCGTCAATGGTAAGATTCTCGAAGAATTCATCAGGCAGCACTTTCGCGAGATCTGTGTAACATAAACACCAATTGATGACATCTCGCATTCACTCTACGGAGCACATCCGATTTGTTGGTGACAAAACATTCCAAATGTAGCCACGTTTAACGTTACAGCTGCACAACACGTGATTATGAGGGGTCAATATTCGCTGCGGGGTAGCGGATGGTGCTGATGCACATTTTAACTTCTAAGATACCAACTGTTCAACCCAACGTTAAGCTGTCTTCTGAAATTATCACATCAGATTATCAAGCACACGGATTTATCAACCTACAGATTGCAATGGGTAGTACCGCAGTCCCCTCGTACGTCGGTCCTATCAGCCTTTCAGTCCCTTGCAAGTCGACTGACGTATGTTATCTTCAGTCAGGTCGATTCAGACTCCTCCACCATAATGACTATTCTTGTCGGTCCCGAACGGCAACCGTATACGGTGCACTCCGATATGCTTACGAAACACTCCGGATCCTTGCGTGCGCTATGTGCCGGGAGTTGGGCCGAGACCCAGAGCCGGGAGATTGACTGGAGTGAATGGGAGGAAGCTACAGTAGAGCGGTTTTTGCAGTGGATACACAATGGTAGATACTCGACAGCGGAGCCGGTGACGGAGCAGAGTATCGGGAAGACACCGACACCAAGTGGCCAGACAGCCTCCTGTCACCAATTTCCGCGGCGTGATGCTCGCACCCCCTCCAGGTCAGAGTCCAAGGCGCAAGGAAATCCTATATATATCGATGGTGACAGTCCCTCCGCCGTCCTGATGGCCCATGCAAAGGTCTATGTCCTCGCTCAATACACGAACACCGAGGCGCTCGAACATTTTGCCCTTGAGCGGTTGTGGAACGTATTACATTCCATTAAACCGTTAAGCAAGAACTCGAGACTCATTAAAGAGATCATCAGTCTAGTCGAGTATGTGTATGCAAACACTAATGCCCTTGTGAACTCGGAGGAGCCACTGCGGCGCATTATCAGCACATTTTGCGCTAGTCTATCGCTTGAACTACAGGACCAACCCGAATTCCACAGTCTACTTCATGCAGGGGGGGATTTTGTAGTTGACTTGTGGGAGAAGGTAGCAATGGTTAGAGAGGACGAACAGGTGAGGGTCAAGAAATTTGAAACGCTAGGTGCGGAAAAGGAAAAGTTACAAAAAGAATGTGCCACACTTCGTAATCAGATGCAGGAGGTTGTCAGAGACAAAGAACAGATACAGTGCTACAATACTTTCATTTTGTGTACCATACAAGATTGTTATAATTGTCGATCAAAATTCTTTTAGTGCGGATAGGGTGGCTATTTCGGTTTATTTAATACATCGCATGGATTGTCTGCTTGTCACCTGCACAATACCCTAATTTCGGGGTCGTTCAATATAAGTGTCATCTAGATATGGTGTTTTGAATGTTCAATAACCCGCTGAAGTACCCCAACTATAATGTGTTGTCATGTCGGGACAACACTTCCATGTACTTAATCTCTCCGAGGTTATCATCACTTTTGAGCTACCAAAACCGAGTCACTTATTTACCCTAGAGCTCGCCCTGTAGTTCCAATGTTCATTCACTCCCTTGTACCTCTGATAAATTTCGCGCAGGACTGCCCGGCAGTATCCGAATGTCGTTGGGTTCTGGCCATGCCCCAGCCACATCCAGTCGTGATTAGCGTCCGAGTAATATGTAAGACATTACCAGATAACCTGCAATATTCAATGCGTGATCACTCGGATATTTGCAACTTCCCGGATCGGTCAGCTTGGAATGTTTGTAAAAACGAAGGACGATGATGTTGGATTTCTCGAGTGGTAACAGTACAGTCCTACTACAATACTCTACCATAGTGATATTACTAATTGACTAGGCCAATAGACAAGGGTACCAAGTATACTACCAAAGTGAGCAAACAGTGTTCTCCCCCTACTCCATTTTCCTTTCGTTCTTATCGGCTTTGGATTTGGTATCCATGAATCAGTGTTCTCAACCGTCCCGTCTGTCTGAGGGTAGGACGGAAATGGTGTCGTCATTTGGAGTGAGGCGGTCACCTATCGACATCCATTGGTATTTCGCAATGCTCATAACAAATATATAAAACTCATTACAATTATCCTGACCGTGAAGCAAAATCCTTCATCATCTATTCCATCCGTACCATGTCTGATTCCGTTTCCCCAAAGATCAGCATCTTTGCACTAATTTGGCATCTTCTATATATAAGCTGTAGCCACCCGATCACAGCTGGGGACGGTGGATGGCTGCCGGGGGACGGCGAAAACACCGTCCCGGCAGACACGGAACGTCCAGCCGTCATTGGTCTGCTCGGCTACCCCTAGGATGGCACCACCATTCCCGGCCGTCGGACGGGACGGCTGAGAATACTGCCATAGATACCACCATTAGCAGCGAAGCCTCCGTAAAGGATGAAGTAAATCCAAAAACCATAAATGAAAGGTAACCGCTCAGCTGAACGTGAAAGCTTAAATTCTCACGCTGTGAGCCACCGATGACATTCGATTAATCCCAAACTATGCAAAATTATCTTTGTGTCTTCCTAAACCCCGATTTTGCACCGAGCTTCGGCACCCCCGAGTCTTGTACGGAACGTGAAAGTTTGTACATACCGTGTCAAGTCGGATCTATTAAGTAAATAGATACACGTTTTTGTGACGCTTCACTGCGCCGTTCAACGTAGGATCCAGGGTACGGATAGAATGGGAGGATGAAGCCTTGGTCTACAAGTAAACTTGACTCTAAGAGGGTCGGAAACGCGCTATTCGTGCCTTTTCCCCGTACAAATGAAATGGGAGGCACCCGTTGTAGGTAAAAATGGCACTAGGAGATGCTGAAACTCGTTTCGTACCTTTTTGAAAGTCGCAATGCCTTTTATTGTGTGCCCTTTCGGCTTGTGACTTTTTGAACATGCTGCACTCCCACCAAAGGTGCCTTAAAACCATGACTGTCTACGCTGTACTCTTGAAATGGTGCATTCCCAATACCGAGAACCCTACCTGAATTGCTTTTGTTTTTGGCTCTGTGTGTGCGCTTGCGGGAGTGAGCTTGAGGGCGCGCAGCTCATAGACAAGCGGTTTTTCGAACGGTTTTCCATGGGTAATTTGATGCGTGGAAGCTATGAGTCCTATCAACCCATGCGTTGACTAGATAACTATGATACGCAGGCAAATATCTGCGCTCGATACTATACATGACGCTGTATATGTTGTGACCCATTCGTGGTAGCCGCCCATCCATGGATAGGCAGTACCATCCATGAACAGGGCAGTTCCATGAATGGAACAAATAAAAATATGCAATTAAAAAGATAGCTTCGCTTATAAAATAAGTACTACTGGATATTTGTTTTTCAAGTCCATTGGCTTCGCTTCACTTCTATGTATCTTTTATTTATAAGTCCATTTGCTTCGCTTTGCTACCACATATCTCTTTTACAAGTCTACTAGCTTCGCTACACTGCTATATATCTCTTTTACAAGTCTATTAGCTTCGCTTCGCTGGCATATATTTCTTTTACAAGTCGGTTAGCTTCGCTTCTAAATATCTCTTACAAGTTAGTTGGCTTCACTTCGCTTGTATATATCTTGTTTTACAAGTCAGTTGGCTTTTTTACCGACTTCATACTCAGCTAACTTTACCAGCAATAAAATTGCTGGCTCTCAATAATCCTCTTAGTGGCGCGAATTTAATTTGAATAACTTATTTTTATTTGTCCCATTCATGGGTCCATGAATAGTGGACCTTTCGTGGAACCGCCCTGTCGATGGATGGTACTGCCCGTCCATGGATGGGGCGATTCCACGAATGGGTCAGAACACATACAATACACTTATCAAATGCCAAGCACGCTCCCAAGTACACTCGATAGCGTACACTCCCAAGTGCACTCGATTGCACATTCCCAAACCCGCTTGGCTGTACGCTCCCATGAAGTCTTGAGTGCCAGCTATCAAGTGCGCTTGAATGCAGAGACTCGCTGAGTGGTAGGCGCTGGGCGGGGTGTGGCAAGCGGGGTATGGCGGGCAACCGAAATCATGACGCCAATCAATTTCATGGTCTGAGCCTTATCTTTGGCACGCCCGCAGCGTCAGGATCTCACGATGTCTCACTGTTATGGTGTTGGTAATTGCAGCCTTAGATTCTGCAGCAAAGGTAGTCAATTAAATCTTGGGAGAGCAGATCTCCGACTCGGTTTTTCCAGTTGCCCGATTCCCATCGATTTTGGAGATGGTGATTGTGGCGGTGATAGTCACGGTACTGGTCAGAGGGGGGAACACTTAGACAAGTAGGTTGGCTACGTCAATGTTAAAGCTTCCGTAGACTTAGACTTTCCTATCGGCTTAAAGCTTCTGTCACTGGCAGCCTGCTCAAAGCTTCCTGCGGAAAAGCTTTTTACCCTGATACGCTCTCTTAACCGGGCTCTCAAGCGCTCTCCATGCGGGCTCTTTAGCAGGGGTTCACGGGAAGCTTGTTATGAGCGGCGCGAGCGCAGTCTATAGTCGATTTGCATTTTTTCCGGCGTACATTTCTACTACTAAAAGGCAACCACAAACGATAGATTGTGGTTCTCAATCGACTGCTCACCTTCCTTTTACAACACCCATCGCCACCTCTTTTGCCCGCATTATCTGCCAAATCACTACTACCACTACTGCTATCATTCCCAGGCCACCCTAGATTGCACCAACACTGGAAAGATCAATGACAGTTGCGCGCAGTGGGAAAAATCTACAAAGCAGGAACTGGCAATGACGAGAGTGTTAAGATGTTGAGAGTGTTGAAGGGGGCAGATGAGTCGGTGCTCCCACTAGTGGTTTGTGTTTTTAGTCACCGCCTTTGGAGTAACCTGGGCCTTTACTGATTTTGGTACTTGAAGGCGAAAGGCACGAAAAGACGCAGAGGACAAGTACGGAGACCAAGCACAGAGGAGAAAAGGCGCGGAGGAGAAAAGCCATGGGGAGAAATGGCACCGGGAGAAAGGCACGGTGGAAAAAGGCACCTTAGAACAGCATTGCGTAGTGCCATTTCAGTGTCAATTCCATGGTACCTTTTGTTCTAGTCAATTCATAGAGTATGTCAGTCCGTGGAGTGACCGGTCAAGCTGTGGAATAACTGGGCTCCGTGTACTGACCGGTCAGCTCGCAGAGCCTACACACTCCATGAGCTGACCAGTCCTTTCGTTGAGCGATACATCCAATTGTACGGAAAATCGGGAAAAAAAAAGTTTGTCTTTTCTCTGTTCAGCTGCACTGACAAAAATGACAAAAAGTCGGTCCAATTAAGTCTGCAAGTATTGGTCCAATCACAAAGTGATGTATACATGAAATAGGCATAATTCATCACTCTTTCACCTCCCTGTCTTCGATTTATGATAT
>Ga0307515_10000766_pt1 | contig 74136 bp, 73 predicted proteins | sample 17_EM_MG_FD_194513 | JGI IMG/M metagenome (GOLD analysis project Ga0307515, IMG submission 194513) | Populus trichocarpa ectomycorrhiza microbial communities from riparian zone in the Pacific Northwest, United States - 17_EM | ecosystem: Host-associated > Plants > Roots > Unclassified | place... | reverse complement strand
GTGGCGATAAATCTCCGCAATCATACTCATCAGCATGACAGTATACTGAACACTGAACTTGATTCTTCTTGCAGCGGCAGTGACCAGTGCATACAGCCTTACAATTACAAGATACAGTTACTCGATTACTGGTTGATTCTGCCACTGCTGCAGCGTGGAGTGTAATCTGCCAACATAAATATTTAGTTGAACTCCTGACAGGCCCCATATGAAAAGCCTTCGTTAATCTGGGAGAAATCTGGAATGCCTGCGGTAAACACTGGGGTGCCAGTGGAAGTCAAGGTAGTCATTATTGTAGGCGAGGAATTATAGTGGAGTTAGAAGAGACACAATGATAGAGAAGTAGGATGATGTAGAAGTTTAATAGTTGAAAAAATATGGTGCTTTACTGCACCTTTCTAACCTCCTCCTAGCCTCCTACTTGGCACCTCGGTCAGTTGGTGTATAAGTTGACCTATTCACCAAGCTGACAATTTGGCATATCGGTCGAACTGTTGGCCAACGGGAAAATTTGGCATATGGGTCGGAACATATGCCTTGGCTTCCTTACTTTTGCTGTTGCCACCACCTCCTACAATATCAACTGCATAGTTCTAGATCCATATCTTGTGCGTTTCTCCTTCCAATCATCCCACATCTAACGAGTACAGGACAAAGTCTTCACATTCCGCAAGCGCAAGTCTACTGCCATAATACCTCTGGTCTAGGACCCAGACACTAAACTCACCACGCCAGTGAGACTCTATCTCCTCAGCTACCAACTAAGCTATCTGAATCTTTACACACTGCCGTTTCTCCGCACACAATGCTTTCGGCATCTCCTTCCGCCTACCTGATAGCACTTCGGACCAACAAATACTGCACGGAAGAGACTATGGCAAAGATGAGGCATCAGCACAGATAGCAATGAATGTTGCACATTTCCCGCTGGTGTACTTTTTTGGCGGGTTGTTCTATACTGGTGTGTGGAGCTGCATCTTTGTACTAACAGTAACAGCGTATCTGGCAACGCTACCGGGAAAGAGCTGGGTCGCCGGAGTGTTTTCGTAAGTGACGCTGTGGTTTCGACAGAAGAATGTAGTGTAAGAAGTGTTTATGACGAGAGTGTATGAGGTACAGAAGCTCGAAGAAATGCAGAAGAAAGATGTCGAGAAAGACGGTGCCAGGGAGCTGGCAGTGGGAATGCTTTTGGATCCACGGCGTTGGGGTGAGGTGAAGATCCAAACCTGCCTCTCACTACTAGTAGTAATACCAAGTTTGCAGGTCAGTACATCTCCACCCCCATCTTTTACACCCCGCTAATAAGAAAGACCATCTTCTAACACCCCCACGCTCCTCCCTGCGCTCCTTCGCAATCTCCCTGCACTTTTAACAGCATTAATACATTATACCTTCGTCTTCCTCTCTTTCGCCTCTTCCTCGCCTTCAACAACTTCACCATCGTCCTCGGCGACAAATCAGCACACTAGGAATCACTACATCTCTCACAACTCCTCTATTTCACCGCAGCTACAAATTCTTTAGCTATCCCATATACCTCCCTCTCCTCCCTACTTTGCTCTCTAACCTCCCCTTCCCCCAAAACCACTACATTCATTCTCCTCTCAGCTACAGCAATTGCAGTGGCGGTGCACATAAACACAATTCTACACCCTTATCTCCTGGTTGACAACCGTCACTACGCCTTCTACATATTCCGCCGTATACTTTTGTAGTTCCCACCATACTCCTTGCTCGCGCCCATACCCGTGTACATGGCTGCGGTATACCTGCAGCGACTAGAATTTTTGGCAGATGTGGCGTGGAGTCTACTGTATGTGCTTACGACGGCAGCAACGCTGGTTGGCGCGCCGCAGCCAAGGTACAATTTTATTGTTGCGTGGGTTCTATGGAGAATTGTTCGGGTCCAGTGGTAGATACGGGCCATCCATGGATGGCCCGGGTAACCCGTGGATGGCCTGGTATCCACAACTGGCCTGCCCAACTGTGGATCCATGAGTGGCCCGGTGTTTCAGTAGGTATCTACTAGCAGTCACTGTGACCGTTAACGTTATCTATGTTGCGCATGCACACAAAATAAATATTTCTAGTTTAAATAGTAAAAGTTCTATATATATTCTTCTGTACTAGCTCTTTCTAAGGAGTCTAGATTGTTCGAATCGTTAACGCATATCCACTGATAAAATATCTTTAATGAAGATAGAATTCTCATTTATATATCACTAGATTATTGTGCTGATATTATATAGCTGTTTTATCTGATCCTTGGTATAATCTAGCTTTAGTAGCTGAAAATGGACTCAAAAGCTATTGTAAAGACAAGTTCTTGATTGATGGTGGAGTGCTATTTCGACAAGTTGATAAATCGGTATCCCGGGCCACTCGTGGATCCGCAGTTGGGCAGGCTAGTTGTGGATACTAGGCCATCCACGGGTTTCTCGGGCCATCCATGGATGGCCCGTATCCACCACTGGACCCGAACAGAATGCTTGTGCACGAACGAAAGATGTGGGTGCTACTGATGGAGATGGCGTGGTTTGTGGTGGTTAATGGGGTGACGTTAGGTTTGTTTTTATTTAAAAGGTTTGAGTGGGAGCAGGAAAGGGAGAAGGAAAACAGAAGTTTATGCGGTAGATATCCCAAGTGTGTGTACGTGTATCAGTGTGTAAACCATACAATAGAAACTAGGAACGGGGGCTAGAGCGAGAAGCCCATGGCGAATTTCTCATCATGCTTGACACCGCTAGTTGTCTTGTTGCCCTGCGGCTAGCGCCGTTGCCGTTGCAAGGCCTGAGCCTGTGAAACCCCCGCTCTATGCCCTAACTAAAGACAACCATAACCATACCATGAACTTCCTCTGCCAGCTCTAGACGTACCAGCAACGAAGTTATATGGTATCTGCACCAAGCAGATCCAAGAACTCTTGAGTCTTGAGGTATTCTACGAAGAGGCGCCAGGGTTTCTTCCAAACTCTAAAATTAGCTCTCGTCTGAGCCATCATGTTATTGACTTCAGAGGAAGCATATGGATACTTATACAGCATTGACCGCCATCAATAAATAGACAAATTCATACGTTATATCTCATTCGCCGCCGTTGCCACCATTGTTATCTATCTGCTGCGTAACTACACCCTTCGCACTTCATCTATATGGACTAAGCTTCCACGTATCTCTCTCCTCGAAGTTTCTGCTCTACCATGCCCCAGAAAATACTACTTCGGTCCAAATCACTCCCGCAAAGCACAGAGGGAAATATGAAAATGTTCCACTCAAGTCGTCTCTTCAAATCTTCCTATTCCATTGCCGTACCACACTCTAGTAACATCCCTGCAACAACACCTCTCTCCTCTGCAGCAGCTAACAAAAGTAGACTACGATATACCAACAAATGCTTCAGATACGAATAAAACAGCTCCCACATATAAACAACCGCCCAGGTGCATGGCAATCAGCATCCAACCAATACAATAACTGCCTGCAGCCATGGAAGACACCGCAAAAATGGTCTGAAATAGCCCTGAAATGACATCAATCTAGCACAGGTGGGTATATCCCCGACAAATAGAAGGTTCAAGCCCCCTTATATAAGTGAACCAGACCTAGGGCAGGAAGTCGCGGCACGGGCGGTAGATTAATCGCTTGTAGATCTCTGGTCGTGGAGCAGCTAGACTACGGCCTGATTCACGTTCAAAATGCTAAGTTGTAGTGGTGTCTGGCCGTTTGTGTCCCTGGTTTCGATGTCCGCTCCACGATCGAGCAGGAGCCCCACCGTAGCCTCATGTCCGTTCTTGGCTGCCCTGTGCAGAGGTGTCCATCCGTGTTCGTCCTTGTGCTCAATGTCCGCTCCGCGATCGAGAAGGAGCCGCACCGTGGCCTCGTGTTTGTTCATCGCTGCGCAGTGCAGAGGCGTCCGTCCGTATTTATCCTTATGCTCGATGTCCGCTCCGCGATCGAGAAGGAGCCGCACCGTGGCCTAGTGTCCGTTCCTAGCTACCTTTTACAGAGGTGTCCATCCGAGTTCGTCCTTTTGCTCGGTGTCTGCTCCGCGATCAAGAAGGAGCCGCACCACAGCCTCATGTTCGTTCATGGCTACGCAGTGCAGAGGCGTCTGTCCGTGTTCGTCCTTGTGCTTGATGTCAGCTCCGTGGTCGAGTAGCAACCGCACCGTGGCCTCATTTCCGTTCATCACTGCGTAGTACAGAGGAGTCTAGCCTCCATCTTTGTCCTTGACTTCAATGTTGATCCTATTATCTACTATTAACAGTGCCTCGACTACTCGATGGAGCCCCATTCTAGCTCCTAAACATAGCCATCTGGTGTTAAGCTTGGTGTATAGACAATAAGGCTTTCGTTAGTCTTAGAATGTGGCAGCCTGGGTTCCGGAATTAGGGTCTCGTTTAGATGAGAAACAACCCAGCACTGCAGAAGGTGGAATGCTGGGTTGTTGGGGGTCAGTGCCTGAACCAGCCGAGCTACTAGATCAGGAAGACCTGCCGCTCCAAGGCATCGGTCCATATGATCCTTGAGGTAGCGCAGCGCATAGCCAATCAATGGTCTTTGGTCGAGTACTGAAGATAAGCTTCAAAATGCGCTGTAGTCCAAGAATTAATGAGCAGCAGTGGGTACTGTTCACTATTGTGAGAAGCGCAAAAAATAAGGTACCGCAGGCAAGACGCAGCTATATTAGCATGAACCTCACGCTCGTTTATCCTGAACATCGAATTTGCGACATATTCGTCTTCTCGGAGGAAGAAATTGGGAACAGTTTGATGCATTACTTAGACAACAGGTTCTGAACAGCGATCAGATAGACGGTAATGTGTATGTACGATAGGAATATACCTCTATGACCTCTCGTTTCCACAAGATTGCGTCCGCAGTGAATGATCCGCCTTTCCATATTCATGACTAAGCTGTCGTTGAAGGGTTCTTCCATAGAAGGGGTCAGAGTCTCAGGCAAATCTTGAATAGCAAGAGCATGCTGCAACTCGAGAACCTTGAGAGGCCGACGGGCGAAAAGTACCAGCTTAAATATTTGTTCTCCAATCAGGCTATTCAAATTTGGTGCCGTGGCTGGTGTGTCCCGGGATCCGTATAAGTCTCGATGGTTGCTGACATTTGCTCTTTCACCCATTTTCGGCTCCTCAAAAATTCGTATGTACATCATCTCCAGCTCTGTCGGGAGGCTTTTTAGAAAGCTAAAGATTTCATTTTTTGACGAACCATGTTCGACATATCTGACTAGTTTACCTCAAACTAGATGTACCTAGAGGAACACTCCCTGAGCATGTTCAAAGATGTATTCTGTTATTTTGTGACTAATGCTTTCAGGAAGATCAAAGCTCTGGGCCAAGGAAAGAATGCACGAATTTCTGTATGTCAGATCCATTCATATCTTGCATCCTTATGACCATGCGGGTCTTTTTGATCAAACTTTCAAGTTCCACGACGGGTCGACTTGCGATGAACACTTTTAAGGTGTAGAACAATTTGTTTTTGAGCACAGTTCAAACAATAGTCGGAGAATGTTACGCCTGTCTTCATCGCTGGACTCGTCTACCGCATCGATGACAAGATACAACTGTTTCCGTTCTTGATGGCCTCCTATTGACCGTAGAATTTTCTGCAATGACTCGTAATGCTGCTGGGTAATAGTGCGATGCCGCTCTTGTAACAAGGCTTTATACTGCCGATGCTCGTGCTGAAACCGGAAAAAGGTTTCATCCTGATTCAGGATATCATAAAGGATTGTGCGAAGCATGTTGTAATGATTGGTTTGACTTTCACCCTCCCGGTAACTGTAAAAAAAAACTGGCGATGATTGCATTTTCAGATCTCGCGGCTGGTTCGCGTTCAAGGAGATGATACCTGAAATATTTTGTCAGCGTGCTTTGCCACTGCCCGACTTTCCTTGGATGTATAGCAGTTGTGATGTATCTGATGTTGCCCATTTCTGGTATTCCTCATTTGACCATAGCCACTCCAAGGAGTCCTTATGCTCTGTTTCAATCCAGCCACAGCGAGCACCACCGAATCTTAAACTATTCAGACACTCTGCATGTATATGACGTTAGATTTTTTATCAAGATATTAATATTACACAGTGTAAGAGTGGAGCCTGACCTTTTCTTTCGGTGTCATTCAATATGTCGTACGCCTTCAAGCGGGGCATTTAACTCGTTTCGCTGGTCAACAGAGCTTTCACTTTCCAAAGTTCGATAAAAACACACAGATCTTTAACGAAATCCGGGATACGAATCTGGTCGACTTGGTCTAGTCCATAGATGATTATTAGCTCCGGTTGTGGAGCAGTATCCTGCACAGCACGTAGGGCATTCCAGAGTCCCTCGTCTACGGACTCAACAAGCACCATGCAGGATGTAGAAAATATATCCTCATTAGGTAGCCAAGATTTCGTAAATTCTACCAACTTTTCTTCATTTATAGCGTCGACAATATTGTGTAAGAAAACTATGATGGCTTGATTTCGTTCCAGGCCAGCAACAAAATAATTCGGATGCAAACTGCCCAGGTCTGTTAAGTCCCATTCGCGAGTCCACCCCACTCACGAAAGAGATGCCCTTAACAGGTTGGCTTAGAGCCACGGCTGAGAAGAAAAGAACGGAATGTGATATTCCAAAGGCTTTTCTCGTCGCATCCGTGACATCTAACGAGATTTGTCGAATTTCTTCAAGTTTTCGAGAAGGTCCTGATATCCAAAGTACCTGGGACTGCTTATCAATCCACTCCGTAAAGTCGATATTCCTGGTGATCCAGTAGAGTCCTGGGTTTTCGCGATCCAGAGCTAGTATTTGAGATTTAAAATCTTCTTGACCTTGCTCACAGGCAGCCAACATCTGCACAAATCCATCCGGTTGAGCACAATCTATCGCTGTATGAAGTAATGACTTGATGTCCCCTACTATAGCAACACGCATCAGAACCCTTCGTAATAAAGACCTCTCTTACTACAAAAACATTCTAGATACTCTACGCTGCTGAAGAATCCCCGGAACCTTCTGAACCATCTCTTTTCATCTTTGACCGGACTGCCAAGTAATTCTGATTATCCCGGTTGGTGAACTTCACAAGCTTCGAATGATCTGAAACGATAGATATCTGATTGTACACCTCCTCTTTTGGCATGAACCATGTTGCAGACTCCTTAGTCACCATGCGGACAGGTTTGCCAATTCGTCTCCAAACTCCATTCAACGATTTCTGATTTGGGAATTAGTACCACATGCATGTACTGTACAGAGCGTCAAGGTTCGTTCATCAACATCCATCACAGAAATCCCGAATTTATTCCAGTTTCAGCCCACTCTTAGGCTTTCGTTACTGAAAAAAGACATGCTCGACGTTTCATACGAACCTTGACGCTCGGTACAGTATGGACTCTGACAGATATTACCCACCTGAACAGTTTTTGTGTCTTTAGTCTCGTAGAATGACACCACAAAGCAAGACTTCAACCCGATCTCGTAGCTACGCAGAAAGGCAACGTGAAGAACCTGAAGCAGCTCGGAGCTTTCCATCAAGTTGACCACAATGGGTGCGCTTGCCTTTTCTTTTACCAAGGACAAAAGGTTTTCGTTATTAAGACCTCGATTAGGAACACCAAAGAGAAATACGCCAACGCAAGAGTCCAAGATGACCTTATCATTTTGAGAGCTACCTTGGGCAGCATAGACTAATGCCTTTCAACTTTTAGTTAGTTGCTGGTAATGACATATGTATAAACACTCAAGACTCACTTGCTTAATGACTAGACCCCCGAGACTGTGTCCCACAAAGATTATGGGTCGAGTAGCCTGCTTCATCATCAGCAGTGATAGCGAATAATCAATACATCATACCAGACATTTCATCACCTTTACGAGCCCCTTGGACGGCGGCCAGAAGCTGCCTTGAAAAGTTTGCGATACTCATAGTTGCTATGGAGTCCTTCAGGTCCGACTCGTAGCCCCAAGTAAGGACCCTGAAGTCAGGAAAATCCAACGGGAGGAAGTCCCGCAACCACATGACGTGGGACCGTTCGGGCGATTTCCACGATCCGAAGCGTGAGCAGAAAGTCCAGATATGGCAATCACACTAGGAGGAGAATTGATTGGTGAGTTTTCTAATTGTGTCGTGGGGTAGAGAATGCTGTTCAACTCACTCAAACTGAGGCTTCGACCAGGAGTGATGGAGAGGAGTTATCCCATAAAAGTCGCAATCCGCAGTGATGGTATTCCCATCCAGTTCAGAGGGAAGCTGCATATGTGTTTGGAGTCGGGACGACATTCCTTGAAGACCAAAGGCTCTTCGCGGAACGTAACCGTAGCCACGAGTCAGTCGATGTACGGAGTCAGCGAATATGCCAAAACGTCATTCTCCGTCGGGATCCCTGGTTCGCATCTAAGGCCTTTAAGGTATTCTTGAAGGTAATTCTCATTGATAGATGTAGGAATCAGGGATAGTCGGAAAGTACGAGGGTTAGGTGGTGAAGTTGTTGTGGACACCGCCGTTGTCGTATTAGCTGTGCTCTCGTGCTCAGAGTTTTCGCCAGTCGGCAAGCTCGGTCCTAAAACGACTGAGTTTGCGAAGGAGGTAGACACTGGTTTACGGGCGCACCATGAAGTACCCCTAAGCCGACGTAGCGGGAGATTTCGGACGTGGTTCGTCGGGTATACCGTACTGTGTTTTCCTGTAACCGCAGGAGCTGACTGTAACCTCGATGTTTTCCCACGTGGGAATATCTGGCGAAAGAACTTTCGGGCGTTCATGTTGAAGGCGATGATACAGGAACCACGATATGATAGGAGCTTAGAATGCGACGAGTTACGACGGACAGTGCGGGGTATTAGTGAGGAGCTTTGGAAATCCACACACATCTTCCAGAAGCACAGTGATGAAGGATGACTGCCTAGCGAATGGTATATGCGTGTTGGCGCCTGACACCTGGAACCAATGGAATTTGTGGCCTCTATCAGCTGGGGCTAGGGTCACCATTGTTCCAGACGAAAAGAGCCCCCATTCGCACGCTCTTTCAAGAGTAATGATAAGATGCTAATGTCAAGCTGATGCATCAATGCCGCAGGAAGAATATGAAAGTCTCTAGCGTCGCCTGCGGAATCTTTCCCTACAACATGGTACAGCGGATGAAGGTGAGAACGCTGTGACTGCATCTCGGACCGCCGAACCCTCCTTACCAAAATCTTCGCCCGATAGTGTGCGTTAGATGGTGATATGTCGATATCGTCCTCGATCGTAACCAACGGCACCAAGCTAGCATAGCTAAGCGCTAGCGAAGCCCGTTCAGCAACTTTATTCGTAGAGACTGTTTTTGCGTCAAACTACTGTAGTCTGCCAGCCGGCTATATTTTCGCTGGCGGATTGTGCAACGCCGTATGACAGACTAAGTACTTAAGTACATGACAGGCTAAATAACAGTTAAAAATTCAGATTTGTGTCCATAGGTTCGGGGTACAGTGTCAGGGGCAGAATTTTGTTTGGGGTGGAAAAGCGCAGCCACATAGCGCCAGCGAAGAAAAAGCCGTATGACAGACTACTGCCACAACCTCGGCCCTGCATGGATCCCACGCTACTTAATGCAACCGATACCCGAGCAGACACAACGACTTTGCTTGTATCTCAGTAAATACTTAGTATGCATGACAAGCTCACGACCTCCTCGACGCGCCTCCCCTACTATACTCCTTAACCCTCTGCATCTTCCGCAATGACACCTCCCACCGCCAAAACCACCGCAGGTTCCAAAGCAGTCCGCGGCGTTGACATAAATGAATCAGACCTCGTCGAGCGCGTCAACAAATTCCTACAATTCGCGCAGAGTAACGACTACGATGTACGCACCCTGTTTCCCTTGCCTACGCACCAGCTAACACCTCCGCAGGGCTTTGACCAAGACCTCCTCACAAACCGTCTCCGCCTAACTTCCGTGACCGAAAAGGGAACCACTACCTTCGCGTTCAACACCCCGTCTGCATACTGCAACCGCATGGGTAACCTCCACGGCGGGGCCGCCGCGCTGATCTTCGATATCTGTACCACCACTGCACTGGCGCCTATCTCCAAGCCTGGGTATTGGCAGTTTGCGGGTGTGTCGGCAGGGCTCTCGGTAACGTATTTGCGTCCGGTGCCGTGTGGATCTGAGGTCGAGGTGTTTTCGGAAGTCGTCAGTGCGGGGAAGCGCCTGGCGACGTTGAGGGGCGAGATTAGATTAGGCGGGAAAGTATGTATGATTGCAGAACATATGAAGGTGAATTACACTCCTTTGAGTGTGTGAGTGTGTGGAGGTTGTGCTAATACGGGTTGAAAGGCGAATATTGATCCACCGGCGGCAGCGAAGCTGTAGATGTTATGGAAAAGAGGACTATGGAGGGGCAATAGAAGGAACGAGGAAAGGAAGAAAGCCTTGAGATACCATATTTTGCTCTATTTATCAGCTGGATGGTGGCAGTTTTAGACAGAAGGTATAGATTACTTACAGATTTTGTCCTTTTAGTGCAGGGAAGCATTCCTCCCAGGTTTTCTCACGCCGAGCTCATCATTGAGTTGCTTGCGGTATCTGATAAAGCCCATTACGAATAGGCTAAATAGTGGGATGTGATGACGCACTGATTCTCGGACTCGATACCGGAGTTCGCGTCTCCCGGCGTCCAACATCCGGGTTCTTTCCTTTCCGTTCCGATCCGTTGCTGCATCCACGAGCTTCATAATTGGTTTAATGCTAGATATACGCGTACTTCTCCCATTTTCCAGGTTCTGCTACAGTTCAATTAATCCACCCAGTCTATGTCCAACCTCCTTCTCCAGCCCGAAAAGATCCCGCCAGTCCAAAGGTTTCTCTAAAGATTCTGACATAACTCCTTGCGTGGTGCATCCAGAAAACCCCCCGCCCCCACGCTGGATTTTCCTCGACCGGCATCCCAGGAGCCATGCTGCATTTGAAGGTTTAGGGCTAGGTCTAGGGTATGAGAGAGGGACCCTTGTCTATTCAATGGCGAGACACTGACTCCCTGAGCCGCACCTTATTTCAACCAAGATTTGTCTAGCAATCCTCTTTAGCACCCCACCTTCATTAACACAATATACACTGTTCACCCCCTGCCTCAGGCTACCACAGGTCCCCATCACAACGCACCATCTGTGTACTCAATCGCTTCACACACTCCCGGTACACCTACCTCTTTTGAACGAACATAAGCGACATCTAGACAATCCCCACACCATGCCATCCCCTTCCACTTTGCCCCCTGTTAAGCCCGCACCTGGTTCCGGAATGTTTTCGAGGAGCTGTAGAAATTTCGGAAAAGAAATGGATGTTGGATTTTAGGATATGTCTGTGATAACGATGGATTTGCGAGCTCAAGATGTGCCTCACATCTTGGGGAGTGCGTGAGCTTTCGGGGCGGTCATGCAGCAGTATAGAAGGGAGGTGCGGCAGTGTAGTCTATTGCCGGTCCAGTGGTAGAGGGGAACTGGGTCCAGAAAAGCTTGTTATTGGAAGGTGCCCTCACTCTTGCGGAACCAGTTCTACTACCGTACCTCATCTTATACCACCTGTGCTGTCTTCTACAGGAATAACATCAGTTGAATCCATCTCTTCTGCGAATACAATCTACACTGGCTTCCTCCTTTCCACCCCCCGCACTTTGTAATCTCCAAGAAAGAAAATCGAAGCGGAAAGAGTGGTTCCGGAGGACGATTCCGCCTTCCTCCACTCCCCTCTGCTGCCCCCGCGAAACCTGGCCCCTCGACATCCTCCGAAAACCCTGTACCAGCACCAGCACCACCTTCCCTGCCGAGGAAATCTCCCAGCCCTAAAGTTCCTCAGCCGAAGCTTCTCAAAGTGCTGATCGATGAAGGTCCCTGGTGCTATGAAAGCGGTGCTAAAATAAAGTACAACATCTTCTAATTACATGGTTTATTTGGTCTCTATGTCCCATCGTGCAAACAAAGGGCATGTAGAAACGAGAATATACACCCTCCCGCCCGGCTTGCTGTCGATACCCAGGCCATAACCTTGCAAGAAAATAACATTCTAACTGTAGCATGTCACTTGTGGCTTCATCCGGTACAAAGCCGTCGCTTTCACTTAAGTATGTATGTACAGTAGTTACTGCAGCGATCGGTCTTTTGGCTGCCATTTGGTCGTGTAAACGAAAATAAAAGAAGGTTCACGCACCGCCGACCACCGCAATCTCCAGTACGTAAGTAGCACGAGGCGATTCACTGCCATTCTGGAGCTGCAACATGTTTCAAATTGTGCCGGTCCGACCGGGTAACCAACGCCGGAATCAGCAACAACACATGCGACGTCACCCGAGTTTGCTTCAATTCCCCTGCCGCCAATTGACCGCCGTTTCCTTCCTCGTCCTCCAACTATGCCGCTTCTTCGGCCCTCCACAGTTCTCCGGGCTGTCCGGAGCTCTCCAATACCCGCCCAGGCCTTTCGCCGCAACATCAGCTCCACTGCCAAAGCGCTTAACTCCCCCGCCAACCGCTTCCGCAACGGTGTCTACGGCACCATCCTTCTCAGCGCCCTTGGCTTTGGGTACCGTCCCCACCTACGGGAGCACACAACGCCCAGCTAACACCACACAGCTATATAGAAGCAACCGACACCCGCTCCTCAATCCACACATACACGATACCGCCTCTGCTACGCTACATCTTCAGCGGCGACGATGTCTCTCACGCAGGCCCAGAGGCAGCCCACGTCTTTGGCCTCCGCGCCCTGTCGTTTCTCTACTCCCTCGGCTTCCCGCTACACGAACGCGGCAACCATCCCTACCTCCCCGCCCTAAACTCCACCCTCTTCGGCTTTGATGTCAACACCCCCCTCGGCATCTCCGCTGGCCTCGATAAACACGCCGACGCTATCGATGCGCTGTACGAGCTGAGCCCTGCAATCTCCCTGCTCGAGGTCGGATGCATAACACCGAAACCACAAGATGGGAACCCGAGACCGAGACTGTTCCGACTCCCGACATCGCAGGGGTTCATTAATCGCTACGGCTTCAACTCGGTTGGTGCAGATGTCGTCGCACGGCGTCTGAGGGAGCGAGTACGAAGGTTTGCGCGTGCGCAGGGACTGACCGAAGAAGAAGTGTTGGGCAACCCCGCTATCCCCGCATCCCTCCGCGAAGGCCGGATACTAGCCATCCAAATCGGCAAGAACAAGACGACGCCAGAAACAGACATGGACGCGGTGAAACGCGACTATGTGGAGTGCGTGCAGAAGCTGGGGAAATACGCGGATGTGATTGTGGTGAACGTGTCGTCGCCGAACACCCCGGGACTGCGGAGTCTGCAGGCTTCAAAACCACTGACGGATCTTCTCGGCAGCGTGGTGGTAGCCGCAAATGATGTCGCCCGCGCTAGGAAACCAAAGGTCGTCGTTAAAGTCTCCCCCGACTCCGACTCGCCGCAGGCAATCCGCGATATCAGCGCTGCCGTCAAGGCCTCCGGCGTTGCGGGGGTGATTGTTGCAAACACTACTGTCGCCCGCCCAGCCTTCCTCACAACGTCCCCACAGACTACCGAGGAGGAGAAGCGGATCGTGGCTGAAGAAGCGGGTGGTTACAGCGGCCCTGCTTTGTTTCCGAGGACTTTGAAACTAGTGGAGGAGTTCCGACGGCAGTTGGGTGCCAATATCGAGGTTGTTGCGAGCGGCGGAGTGCAGAACGGTAGGGATGCGATAGAGTGCGTTAAACATGGTGCGAGCGCAGTGATGGGGTATACCGGTATGGTCTATGGGGGTGTGGGCTGGTTCGGGAGGATGGCAAGTGAGCTTGCGGAGGAGGTGGAAAAAATTCAGACGAAAGTGAGGCGATTAAAAGTTGAGGGAGCAGCTGTAATTAACGGCGAGACATATGGGCGCGAATAATGTGGTTTAGAAGAGATTAATAGACTTGGACTTAGGGACGTCTGGTACGGCTTTATGTACATGTACACAGTGGCCTAACATCACGGAGACTGCGCGAGACGGTGAATATTATCCACAAGGCTTCAAGAAGGCCTTCTACTACACCTTCAATGTTCCATTTTTTGCTCCATCATTACATCCTGTGCAAGCAGGCGTATGTAAAACATTTGTCAGTAACACGAACAGAACAGTAATGAAACAATCGCAAAAAGGAATTCTGCCGTATCGCCTACGCCAACTTAACAGAAACAGGGAGTATAATAGGTAGATAAACTAGGGATTCACAGGCGAGAATACCGTCATTGTCACGGATAACCTCATCACCAATCTCGGCCTCACTTGCGTGGGGCACGGCGAAGGCATACTCGACTTTGAACCTATGGAACTCATGAACAAGCCTTACTAAAGTTACAGGGACGTTTACCACGAGAAGGTAACAACCCCACAGGAGGGACATTACGATTATCCCATAAACTACGCTGCATGCATCTTAGTCAAAGCCGCCACACCTCCTGATTGTAGTACCAATCCAAATATCGAATCAGGATTTTCTGCCGCTAGAGACCGAATCACTATCACTAAAAGCTATTCGGGTGGTATATAGAATTCTTTGATAAGAGCATCTATGGTGGGTACGGTATTCAGCTCGCTTCACCATTGTTTGACTAACTGTGGGACTAAGCCTTCGAGACTGTTCAAATTATGTTACTGCATCACCCACGTCTTTACCGTCTACTGCACCAGAGATCCTGATTAGAATGTAGAGAAAGAGAAAGTGGATACTCAGGCATGGTAAGGTTGAATATTTCCACCGCCACCACCGAATACGCTTTGAGAACATATTTTCATTGAGCTGATGGTAATTATCCGATGATTCGTTGGCGTTGTTGTAACGAATTCAGGTGGTTTTGATGTGGTATTTGGGATGGGAGTGCAGTGGGTGGCAAAAGGTGTGGTTGTCATTCGGAGGTCGCTCGGGGTGTTGCTTGGGTACAGTTAATGAATGAAGGTTGTGGGGCTATGGCAGAAGTTACAGTTAACCCGGCTAGGGCATAGGTCTCGGTGGTACGTGCTTTGTATTGCACCAACTCTCATCCACTATATTCCACGCTCCTCAGGTAATGACACCTCCCACTCACACCTCCTGTTTTCCGTAGGTGGGCTCCTGAGAACATGCTCCCAGACCCTTCCAAGACCTCTAGCTTCTTCCCGACCAGGTTCCTCATCGCTTCTCCCGCATCTTCCTTATCTCCTCAACATCCCCCCTCAGCCCGGTCACCTCTCCCCTCAACCCAGCTACCTCTTCCTTCAATCTCTTCTCCGACGCCTTCAAATCACTCACATGTATCCGCAACCTCCTAACCGTAGCCTGGAGCCTCCTAAACTCTTCACCCGACTCCTGTCCCTGCACCCTAACCGTCACCCTCTTAGGCTCCGGCGAGAGTTGTTGATACATCATCCTCTCGGCAGCGCATATGCACTGAGACACCAAATCGTCGCGCAGCTCCGTCTTATCACCGATGGACTGTCTTGCGGCAACGGGAAGTAGTGTAATGGGGTTTGGGTAGCCGAAGCGCTGCCAGCAGCTGCGTGAGAGGTATGCACATAATTCCCGTGTGGCGGCTGCATTTGTGGGGTGGCGTAATCGCCGATCGTACCCCCGCACCAGAGGCCGGATGAATTCCCCCCCGCGCTCGAGGAGGATCCAGATATCGTACAACGCCCCCCGAAGGATCTCATTGCCGTACGTGTTGTATGCTTGGATGTCTCGGGATTCGAAGCCTTGTTCGAGTGTGGGTGTTAAGTGGAGGAGGAGCGCGTCGGCGGTGAGGTTGATGATCCGCGCAAGGTGGATGATGGTGTGGATTACTGGGAGACCACCAGATTTTAGGAATAGGGTTGGGGAGTCCGAGCCTACTTTTGCGGGTCAGATAATTTGGCCGTGTAAGGGAGGGGGACTCGCTATGTGCTTCTGCGGCGTCTTCACCCAGAGCTGTCTTCTGCTGTGCTACCAACAGTGCAATTGCTTGATCGTAGAAAGATATGGTTGTTCCGTTTACAATGGGGTCGTGAGGCAGGATATTTCGTGCGATGGATGGCTTGTGGTGACTGAAGATTGTAGCGAAGAACTTGGAGCAGGAGGCAAAGGACACTGCAGAGTCAAACTCTTCGAGCGACTCGAAGATCCGAGTGACGATTTCGGGCGGGAGTGAAGCCAGTGGCGACAGGGTTACAGTGTTTGAAGATTGAGCACCAAAGCTGGAGGAAGAAGAAGCAGCCTCGGAAGGGGAACTCATGTTGGTATTAGATTGTCGTTGCTCGGTATGGAGAGGTATGTATTAGGCGGAGGTGAAGCTGTGAGGTGGTAACACAGTTTGGTGACGTATTGACATAGTCGAAACCCTAACCATGCAGCATAGATTATCATTCGCCCTAGCAAATGAAGGAGCCAACTACGGAGTAGCCTGTAAATTTTGTATTTGGTGACGAGAAGTCGTGTATGGCTCGCACGTATATCAGGGTACAGTAACAACATCTGAGGGGGTAGACACTAGGGGCCCGATCGTGTGATATACAATGAACATTGCTCTACATCAAAGGCCTCGGCGAACATACTGTAGTGGGAAGTGGCAGGTGTCAGGCAGGATTTTTGTATCTCTCAACATAACTTATTTGTCAGGTCAGAGTTGATACATACGTATCCAGAAAAAAACGTCAGGCCACAATTTGAGGTTACTCAATGGAGATATAGAACACCAAATCGTTGGTGTTAATCGGCACATAAACTATAGTTTTGTGTTGAAAATACATACATGTTAGAACGGTAGGTGTAAGTAAACAAGCCCTGTCAGACTCCCGACAATTCATATCAGGTATGGGCACTGCGTCATCCTCACCGCCGGTAGAGTACAGTAATGTTGTACTTATACACGCATAACCGCTAGTCGCATTCCGAAGATCATTTCCTAACTTGGTTTTGCCAATATAAGAGCCGAACGCTTAGTTTGGTTGGCAGAGCATGGTGCTTCAAACACCAGGTGTGGGTTCGAAACCTACATTAGTGCTATAAACACCTGAAGTCACGAGCTTGAATCCTGTAGTAATCACTCTTTGGTTGCGTTGGTTTATCCCTGTATGCAAGACGGAAATATGCAATGGGTACGGTTGTGATCCCGTAGTCGACAGTATACAAGAATATCGAATTGGACGCTTGGCTTAGTTGGTGGTTCAAATACTAGTTTGAAACCTGTGGAAATAACTCTTTTACTATCCCATAAACAGGTATCAAGTACGCTCTCGCTCTCGCAAATCAGATTCCCTGGCAAATCTAGTCACAATTCATTCCCAAATTCTATGGTGAGATAGCAAAAAAGAGGTTTCGAGTCTGAGACTGCGGGCGTTTATAGCACCATACTCGATGATCAACGCGGGTTTCAAACCTGCACTAGCATCTGGTGCTTTCAGCACCCCTGGTATTTTCAGCTCCAAGTAAAGTAAATGATGAGCTCTTGTATGTTCTACGGTTCGGTTGTCTTAATAGAGAGCACACATCATCAGTGCAGGGGTAGATAGAACTTGTCTGTCAGGCCATAAACCACAACTGGTACTGAGAAGGCTATGTATATTTCCATCTTGCAAGTGGGCAAAAGTGGTCAAACAGCGGAACCGGTATGGTAGAGCATAGCAAAAAAGCTTAGTCTACAGCGGTTTCGAGCCTACAATTTTGGGTGTTTATCGGGTTTCGATCGGGTGTTTATAGCACCTAGCGTTTGAAGCACCAACTAAGCTAAGTGTTTAGCTCTTGTATATATTCCGACCCGTTGACGAACTTTGCCGCCGGATCGCGAACTGGCGGGATCAATTCGGGAATCCGCGAACTAGAATCTAGTATGTGAGCTAACAATATTGCTGGGAACCAATGGAGATTTAATCCCGCTAGACAGGTCAGGGGACGGTATACTTCTGGTTCATATGCAACAAGGACGGTGTAAGACCGGTGATACTCAGCATCACAGTAGCTTCAATAATGGGCCTCAATTCTCGATATCCTGTCACTACGCAGACCGACATGTCGGTTTGATGACTGAGCACTCTTGGTTCCCCAGAAACCTTGAGGTTGCATTAGCCATGTACACTTGCGGACTCAGGCAGAAAACCCGAGCATTATGACGGACAAGGGAAGCGCAAGAAAGATTGCGTAAAGTGAACCATATGATCTCGATGCTTATACAAACGGATGGATAATCGTAACAGGTGTACAATAAAGCCCACACAGTAAAGGTTAAAACCATTAGATTACCAAAAAACTTATCTGGCTGAGTATGGTTCTACAAACACCAGCAAGCAGGTTCGAAACCTACAATGCTCATGGAGTGCCGTAAACACTCCAAGTCCCGGGCTCGAAACCTACGGTTATCACTTTTTGCTAATGCTGTGTCTGGTGTATATGGAGTATACAGAGCCTGCCGTCTACCCAACTAGCAGAGAGCTGCTGCGAAACACAGAGATTCGACATCTTTACCTTCTCATCCCCAGCTGCTTCTTTCACCTAATGAGTAAGAAACTTATCTGGCTATGCATAGTGCTAGAAACACCCAGCGAGCAGGTTCAAAACCTGCAGTGCTCATGAGTATCGATACTGTAAACATAAAGCTCTCCCAGCAAGCAGTTTCGAAACTTGGTGCTATAAACATTACTACAGTCCGGGTTCGAAATCCGCAATCTCACACAACGAGTGCTACAAACACCTAAGTCCCAGGCTCGAAATCTACGGTTACCACTTTTGTACCAGACATCCGACAAGACAATCACTTGACTCGTAGTGAGAGAAATACGAGAAGGATATCATGCAACATTAATATCATCTATAAACAGGTAACATCAGTGTCAATCAATAAGCCATAAGCTACACGCAAACCCATACTTTCCACCTACACCTCCGAAAAAATACCATGTATATGAAATAACCTTCAACCTTGGAACAAACCACAAACAAGTATCACTACTCAACTACATCATAGACAATATAGTTATCGTAGCCGTTGATGTGGTGCCTACTGTGAGTGACAGAACCAGGGAGGCCGATCCGCGATTTCAGCTGCCGAAGCAGGCTGGCCGCCTCGGCCTCTAGAGTTTTTCTGAGACCCTATCCACAAATATCTTCGGGGATGGGGATGGGGGTAAGTACAATATGCTGCGATTTCTCAGTGTTACGCCCTATTCATAGATTCACCCCATCCGCGGATAGGGCGCTCCGTCCGCGGATGGGATGGTGCTTGGTGTGTGATCCCTGAATGGGGCGCCCCACAGAATCTATGAACGGGGTGGCAACGGCTAGCAATTTCCTACCCAATGAAAATCCATAAAAACTCCCGCAACACAACCACAATTACTAGGTGATTATCTTTCTGTAGCTAGGATAGAGAGATTAGGAGATACTACTTAATTATGTCGAGAGACAGTATACCGGTATTGCTTCTGGACTTTGCTCACAGCAAATGCTACTTATGCTACTGTTACTCCCATAAACCTTAACTACAGGCAGGAGCTTGGAACTGGGCAGCAGAATGCATTTTTGCTGAGCTATTTTTTTCACACTACTTACCCAGATACATAGTTGAACTTTATTGCGAAATGCGTGGTTATGGTAGTAGTGGGGGTGGTGGTGAAAATCATTATTCCACACCCATTCACGGATTCCGCCAATGGGTGGGACGAAAGTGTTGCCGGTGCGATGTTGCTTGCATTCCTTGCTGAAGCAGAAGACCCTCGAGCGAATCATATAACATGTTATCTGGGATGCTGTCGTTAGGTACCTTTTGATCGTTTCATCTGTAGTATTCGAAACGCGGCTCTCGACGCCGATTCCTTGTTCAAACTATTCATCATACATATCAATAAGTATTTAGTTCCTTCATCTCTAAACAGATGGATAAAATCTTCGAATAGCCTTTCAACGGCTCTATGTGCCGTGCGTAGTTGTCTTCATCTTTAACTAAGCCGGGAGATCAATGTGAAATTTCCGAGGTCCTTGTGGCTCCAGTTTCGGAGGTGTTTTACGGTTTCCGTCATCTCTATCCAATGGCAGCAGAAACAACAGCGTGACTTTCAGCAGACCCATTAAGCTCCAGCACAATAGTCAACATCTCTTGGAAATGCATAAACTGCCGGTCTAATAATAGACTAATACGCCGTCCGATATCGAGAAGTTCATCTGGTATATCTGGGTGCTGCATGTTGATTCTTGTCAGTAGCACTAACGGCATAGTAATCGATCCACTAGGCCACGTCCTTGAGAAAACCATACATTATTTTTATCTCGAGATTGTGTTCCAGCCACATCCAGAACAAGTCACGACCTACCTTCTGAATCAGAACTACAGCGGAACATGTCAGCATTTTTCTATCCTTGTACGTCAGGATATGACTAAGATGGAGACTCGAAAATCCTTAAGCAAATCAATGGTGTTCTTCAGCAAGAGTGCATCCACGGAATATACACAGAGAGCGATTGCAAAGTCATCGGTGTATTGTTCGTCCGAGTGACTCAACATAGTCAGAATTCTGCGGAAATGGCTCCGCGATTTTTACTCGCCATGCAGTGTCTGCAACAGGCCAGACCCGTCAGAACGGCCGTCGACCCGCCCATAGATGGACAGCCAGGTAAGATACAGACCATCATACCCTGCCGATATTTTACTGTAGTCTGACTCAGTCATCTTCAACATAGCTAGACCGACCTAGGCTTCATTCTACAGGTCTGCCATATATGCATGCCTTCGCTCAGACTACGATCTCCAAAAGTGTAGCTTCCTACTGGAGGTAAGTTTCCCGATACCATAGGTCACAAGTATATTCTGAACCAACTCCTCCCCACCACTGCTATTATCATACAAGCCCATTCTCCACGTCAATAGGAACTCCTCCTTCGTCTTGTTGTCTATGAAATAGCGGGAAATGTCGAATCAACTCCCCCACCATCGCCTTGTCATCGGTGAGCACAAGATTAAATAACTCTGTCGTTTCCTAACTGAGCACTATTATCCGAGATGACAAATTTCACGTTTCAATTACCGTGACCCTATGGAGTGCATCGAATTTTGCTTCAACAGCAGGCATTCAGGGAACATGTGCTATATGAACTAGTGAAGAATTATAATGTGGAGGGGAAATATACTCCAAAGTACTACTTGCGTTTGGTGGGATGAGCTAGTTGCTGCCCGCCTGGAAGTTCCGGCCGTATTCGTCGGATGTAAAGTCGCCCGGGTGTGGCCCGTGCAGGTCAATGCCTAGCTCCAGACATTTTTCGTAGGCGTGGTCGGTGAATGACTCTAGGCCGCTGTCCAACGTCAGACTTGCATGAATGCTCTTGACAGTTTCCAAGCAGCCGATAAACTGTCTATCGAGCTCATTGATATCATCCGAGCTCAGATCCCATAGAACCCAGCCCCGAGTACAAACCATTCCCGTTCGCGAACTTTCTTATTCCACTCGCAAGTTTTGGCCCCACCAAATTGTAGGCCTAAAATGTACTTACTGGCGGGTTTCGTGTGCAACCTCACCAATTTGGGTACCAGTATTTCTTGACCACCGAAGTTCACGGTCTCTTGGAATCTCCCGGATGTGCAGCAAGATTAAAGTGGGCTACCCATCACCGTGCAGATCACAACGTGATTCCCGTTAAAGACCGTTTCGAAAGCATCCTTTTGCACCTCGCGCGGGTTTACATACCCCGCCGGTTGGAGGGCGTTTTCAATACGCGTCCGACTGCAAGCGATCTCCAACCCCTCACATTCGTCATCGGTATCGTAGTCGGTATCCGTTGAATCTGCAATGCAGTGATCCAAACTCTTGCGCGCTATTCCCTCCGGGAACAGGTTATGGCATGACGTGTCAGACCACTTAAAGGTGGCGAGGTTTTTGGCGTCAAAGTTGGCCAAGGGAGCCTTGGAGGACACCCCACCGTGTCTAACAAAGACACACCAGCCACCAAGGCCCAGCAAGCTTTCGTTGAGCGTGAGGGATTCGTTATTGAGAATCTCTAGGAGCTGGTTAAGCGTCCAAGCCAGATGAACGATAATAGGTCCATATGGTCGAAGCTACCGCAACGGTGATTTGGGTGTATCTAAGCTAGCATTGCACATCTAGACATGACCAAAGGTCTTCTTCCTCGCAAAAGCTCACAAAAATTATCCGGTTCACGAACCCTTCTGCCAGTTCGCAATCAGAACGAATATCGCAACCCGGCCATCACGGATTGCGAACTGGGGGGTTCGCCAATGGGACAGATGTACGAGAAACAGATACCTGGAACCCACTAGCTCAGATCGATCTAGACAGGATGACCTTAATAACACCAGGGGTGTTCAATTACCTGGGACACGATTGATCTCATACCACGTTTTGATATGCACGCTGATGCGATGCCGGGACACGAAGTGCGTGCGGGAGCTTATCGGGGACGTAAATGGCGCATTATCCTCGATCGGAGGTCGCAGTGATTCGGAACACCGGCCACATCCGAGACATCCGCATCCTCGGCTTCGGTGCTAGAAACTTATCGTCGGAGGTAAATAACGCATTATCTTCGGTCGGTTTGGCCGCGGCCATTCGGAACATCGGCCGTATCCGACACCTCAGCTTCGGTGCGAACAGGAAGGCGCCGGTTCCTCCGCGGGTACCGCAGTAATTATCTTGAAATGGGCGAGTCGTCGTCATTTTGGACATATCAACACTGGAATCTTCCAAGGTCGGAGACATCTGACGGAGACGTTGGACTTAAAGGAACGAGGGAAAAGGAGGCAAGTCAATAAGTGAATTGTGTGACGTCACGAGTCACATGGAAACCGTGTAACCAACCGTCGTGAAGAGCCTCATTCTTTGTCTCGTCCCCGTTACACACCAGGTCGAGCAAGGAGAGCTGGGGACGAAGCGGGATCTCATTCCGGGATCCAAAAATGTAATTCCCTTCCAGCATGGTGCCAAGGGAGAAAAGATGTCCGAAGGCATTCAATTAGGTATAGACGCCCTATAGTTACAGTTCAGGCGGTGTTCCCCACAATTCTGCATGTGCGCATGCTGCCACGCAAAAACGTGGGAAAGGCGGTGAGAGCCATGGATAAATTCAAAATTCACGTTCACTATTTAGCCAATTGACAGCGTGATCGACTGTGCAGTAAAGAGTGAGAACTTGCCCAGGGTTCAGTGTCTCATTTAGAGAAAACTCAACGCACCAAAAAGCTCCAAGTCCATTAAATTAACGAAAATTCGTGGGGCCACCATAATACTGCATTTGACCCCCGCTGCATTTGACCCCGCATGTAGATAAACGCGCGGTAGTTTTTGCTGTGTTGCGTACCAGATGTTGAATTGTTGGCCGTCCCATTTCTAATCAATACCCGGTTGCTTGGAACTGGACCCAAATGACAGTCAGGCGGTTAGAAAGTTGTCTTCTTTGGACCAATCATTGCCGTGTAAAAAAGCTAAACCCTTTCTCCGGTGTTTGATTACATACATGTATATACGTAGAGTACATCCCGGTGTGGTGGATTGTCGTGGGGCGGGTGAATCGTTTGCCTTGTTCTACGTTCCACAACGATATCCCGTCAAGTAGTAGCTGCTCAGATGCTTCCTTTCTAGTCGAGTAGGCCTGTGCTTGAATTCTAGCGATTAGTATGATGCTTTGCGACCGAGGTGTACAAGAATCTACTTGACGTGAAGGCGACCACGCCGCTTCCCACAATTCTGCATGTGCACATGCGGCGAGCAAAAACGTGAGAAATAGCGATAAGAAATAGAGCCGTCATTACCCGTTCCCAAAGTTTAAACTCAAAAAGAGAGCCCGCTGCAAATACGATTGAAAAGGGCCAGCCTGCACCTCCCGCAAAGGTTATTACGGTACCTGTTCTAATCATATCACCCCCACTCAACAGCTTTGGTAAGAGCACTTACGTTTGTAGGGCGCCCGTTATTCTTCCGTTTGCCGGACTGTCTCGAATTATGTGGATACTGTAACCCAATACAAAAGCTGCCGCAGTTGATACATGCATCGGACATCTGCGAGCGCTCGATATAACGGGGAAGTACTCGCGGCGGCGGCTGGGGTTGAAGCTTTGTACCCAATTACCAATATGCAGGCCCCACTGATCAAGTATCATTTGACGTTAAATGTGGCAGAGAGCTACATATGTACCCCTGCTGTAGCGAGGGCAGCAATGGTCCTGCATTCCAAGTACCCTTTTGCTGGCAGCGCCACCAAAAAGATACATGGGCGGTGCAGTCTGCGTTGCTTACCTTCCTTTCTTCCATCCTTTCCTTCCCTTGGCATCGGGTTGGGTCTTGCTCGCGTTCGCTTGCGCTCCTTGTCGAGCGCATGCTGCAAGCACCGGCAATGGGGATAGGCAGGCAGTGCTTTATATCCGGGGCTACTCTGGCTGCCGCAGCAGCATCCGGCAATGTAACAATGTTCGTTTACCTGCCCCACTCGATTGGGGTATTGTTTTGCAAATGCTGCATCTGCGATACGCCCTCTTTATTCACCGCGTAACCATGTTCAGGCAGACACCCAGCAGCATCGCACCGTCTGCAAGTTAGGGCTTTTCGCCGTGGCTTCCGGACCCCACTACCGCTGCCATCCCTGTCAAAAACCGTTGCATCGTCAAGTCGAGCCCTTCGGTCGCACATCCGACCATCGCCGATTGGTGGACATTGCCGGGGCGCTGTTGAAGGAATCGGCAGCCAGCAAGAGCGAACGAGAAGAGACGACGCCGAGGAAAAAGGAAGGAACGCCTGCGACAGGCTGGAGAGGAGAACCTGGTCGCAGGAGAATACGAAGGGGAGCCTTCTCTGCGTGCGAGTCGTCAGACAGGCTTCGCACAAGCAAGCCGGCGGTCCTGGTGCGGGCAGCGGGAGGCGTCAACGAGACAGTCAAGCAAAGAATTTGGGGATATTGAGAGGTGGGGAACGGGTAGGAGGGTGTATCTGAAGTAATAGGGCAACAGGAAGGAAGAAGGAAGTCGAGTGAGGCTGCTCCTGCTGTCGCTGTCGCTGCTTGTCGCAGAATGGAACCCAACCAACCTTATTATTGTCCCGTCGCTCTCGATTACCAACAGGACCCAGAGCAACGACAAGAGCAGCAATCCCATGAATATCCTCCCCAACCTTCTCAAAACTGGTCCGCCCCTCTTGAACACCAAGGTTGCATCTCCGAGATGTCTGCGAACCGTCCACCACCTCCGGCCCCGTCGCCGTCGTTCGGTTCGCAGCATCACGCCGCTCGCCAAAACCAAACACCACAACCACAACCACAACACCGCCGGCAACAACTCCACCAATATCAGCGCTCCCTCGTCCCAACAATAGATCCTCAGCTTCAGCAAGAGCCTAATATTCTCCACCCTGTGTCCCCACATGACTTCCGTCCACTACCGCCGCATTCACAATGCACCAATGCCACCACCACCGCTGCTGCCGTCGGAGCAGGAGGACCCACTCTGCAGACCCACATTTCTGGCCCTACCGCAATAACCACCACCACCTCCTCCGGAGAGTCTCCACAACCACAGTCGCTGCTAGAATTCGCTTACAGCCCCAGCCATTACCAGCAAGCTTTACTACAACACTACCAAGAACAATATCATGGTCCCATCGTTTCGCCTACACATCCGTATACTTACTCCCAACCCGAGTGCAATGATCCGCAGCACCTACAACAGCAGTTACGCCAACAGCAGCGACAGCAGCAGCAGCAACAGCAGCAACAGCAACAACAGCAACAACAGCAACAACAGCAACAACAGCAACAGCAACAACAGCAACAGGATCAACATCTTTACTACCAGCAGCAGCAATTGCAACAACTACGGCAACATCAACAGCTCGTACACCATGCCTCGCAACGTCCAGTACACGCGTCGTTACTCCCAATGCCCTCGCCGCAACCCGCCCAGTCGACTCAACAACACCTAACGCGCTTATCTCCCGATGCTTTGGCTGCCAATGGATCGGGAATGGTAGAGGTCGGTGGACGAGTGTTGTTGCCCAGCGGCGAAAGTGCAGCCTCCTCGCCGTCTTCGGATGCGGAGGGCAGTGTCTCACCAGCAGCAGCACCGTCACAGCTTCAGTCGGCGTCCAAGAGGAAAGGCAAAGACGTCGGTTACGTCCCCGGAGCTACATCTAACATCACCCCGAAGAAGAACAAGGACGGGAAATTTCCGTGTGGCGAGTGCTCCAAGACGTATCTACACGCCAAGCATCTGAAGCGCCATATGCTTAGACATACAGGAATTCGCCCATATGAGTGCGGACTCTGCGGCGACAATTTCTCGAGATCGGATATCCTGAAGCGGCATTTTGCGAAATGCTCTGCTCGCAGGGGTAATCCTCTTGGTGTCACCCATCTGACGCTGACCCATGCTCAACAAAAGGCCAGGGCGGCTGAGAAGGAGAGGGAGAAAGCCGCTGCCGCTGCAGCTGCAGCAGGGGCCGGATCGAACGGGGGTGCGAGAGTGAGAGCAGGTTCCGTGGAGGGGAAGAAGGGATCAGGGGGCAAAGCGTGTGATAATTGTGTCAAGTTGAAGGTCAAATGCGATGTTGGAAATCCATGCTCGAGGTGTAGCACGAAGAACAGCTCGTGTACCTACACCAAAAATCATGTGCAACCACGCGGCCGCCGGAGTTCGACAAGCGAGGAGTCGATATTCCCCCTCCAATCATCAGGGTTTGGCGACGACGGAAGTGCCGTGCTGGATGAGACAACAGGTTACGGAGAAGGTTTCAACTTCCCACCGCCGACGCATCCGAATGCACACATGGCGCGACAAGGGTTCCAGCAGATAATTCCGATGAATCAGCAACAGCAGCAAGAACACCAGCAGTCAATATCGATGGATCAGCAGCAACAAGATCAGCAATCAATGACAACAAATCAGCAGCAGCAGCAGGAAAGGTTGGAACAACATATCCCAACTTCGACTTCAATTGTTTCTGGCGAACTTCCGGTTTTAAAACTAAACGAGCATTTACAGTCACAGCCCCATTTCACACCTAGCGGCACCAACGGAGATCATGTCACTAATAGACCAACTACTCGAGGATTAGATCCAGTTGTAGATTGGCATAGTCTTATAGCCCCTATTTACGTCGACAACACTTACTTTGCACAGCCCAGTTTAGGATCACCCACGCATGATACGATAGGAGACGGAATTGATACCCTGCTTTTCACTTATCCCCCGAATCAATATCGACCTATGGAGCCCGGATCTACCTTTTGGCCTCCAGACACAGATACCTATGTACAACAGTCGGATACTTCTACACATGTCAATCAGATGCGAGAAAAGTGTGACCATGTAATTGCGTTCTGCTTCGCCGAGCATCCCGTGGGTTCGTCCATGTCTGATCGGGATCATGAGGACTATTCCAGAACCAATACTGATGACCTACGGGCATGGTTCACCCCAGAACTTCTTGAACATTTCGTCAGTTTGTTTTTCCATCACTTCGAGAAGCACTTCCCAATGATACATGTTCCAACTTTTGATATCCGAAAGACCCACGTAGGTCTCTTGAGTGTTCTTATTTGCATTGGAGCTGTGTATTCAAACCGTGGAATTACGGTTGGGCAGGTTCGCAGGCTCTGTGACCGTGTCTATGTGGCCATGGCCAATCATGTATCCCCAGCGACAGAACCTGGTGTATCCTCGATGGTTGAGCTTGAAGACATTCAAGCTCTTATGCTCCTTCACATCCTTTTAACCTGGCACGGCACAGACAAGCAAAGAAGGGTCGCTCGAGAAAAATATAATTCCGTTCTCAGCTTAGCGCGCCAGATGAAACTTTTCAGAGTCCTGGATGAAAACGAACTCCGCGAGGAATGTAGCAGGCCTGGAAATGAGTATTATCGCCAATTGCCAGATCTAGACTTCCATCCTGAGGGATCTGTCTCTTGGAGTTGGTTATCCTGGGTTACCCAGGAACGGCGGAATAGGTGCGCCCACATCTTATATCTCCTCAGCTCCGCATACCTCATCTACTTTAATTCCCCGCCGAGGGTAGAAGATCAAGAGGTGGATTTGCCACTCCCTTCGGACGACGCCGCGTGGGAAGCTGGGGAGGCATCGATATGCGCAGCTGCCTTGGGAATATTTGGGGACCAACGCTCCCGGGAGGTTAACGCCAGTGGCACACGAACGCCCACGCAAATGCGCTTCCTAGATGCCATGAGGCGGCTTATGTCTCCTGAGTCCATGTTCCCACCGGGCTCCACGAACGCCGCTTCGAAGTTCTTCCTTATCCATGCGCTCCACATCCAGATCTGGTTGTATCACATGCGTTCAGAGCGCGATTGGATGTCGCGATCGCAATGGCTGGGCCCGGATCCCGACCCACCTCTAGATCACAACGAAGTTGAAACCCTTGACCGCGCACTCGAGAAATGGAAAGCCGTGTGGGACACCGATTTCCTCGACCAATACCCGGACCCGAACGAGAGGGTAGGATTCTCGAGAGACGGAACACCATACTATTTCATCGGGAAGTGGTTTCTGCAGTACGCAGATCGCCGACAGATCGGCTTTGGCCCCGAGGATGAGCCAAGGAACATCAAGATCACGCTAGGTCTGTTGCAGAAAGCGAAACAGATGCCGCCTGGGTCGCAGCTGGAGTTGGGCGCGGTCGGATCGATCGATGATAAGTATGGAATCGAGGAATTGACATTTGATATGAAGTTGCTGTTTAAACCTATTAATTAGGCGGTGGCGCGTATCGTGGTTTTTGTGTTTGCTTTCTTGGGTTTTTAGGGTGTGATCTTCATCGATTGTGTGTGGTTGGTAGGGCGTTGATGCCTTTTCACTTCTCAACTGTTTTTTTAATTGTACTTATAGTCTTCTTTCGCTTCTGGCTTTTCCTTTGTGCTGTACTCTAGGTGGGAGGCAGACTACAGCTGTTACTACCTTGTCTTTTTAATGTTTTCTTGATGTGCTAGCTGGGCGAGGGTGGATAGAGGATATGGTGTTGTGTTTGTTGTATTTGGGTGGTTGATCTTGAAAAGTCGGATTTGTGAAATATCTTGGGCTGCAATGAAATACAAAGCGAGCCGTATGATTGCGAGTATGAGAGATATCGAAGGTGATGCTTTGTGACATAGTAGCTTGTAGGTGAATATGAAGCTGAAAATAGGTGCATTCAATAGAGACGCACCTGAGGGGAAAGTCACGACCATGGCAGCAGTAATTTAGGAGAGACTGAGTGATCGTTGGTGATCCAAGTGTTTAAGCCTTGTTGTACTATACCACTCACTGTGTTCGAACGTCAGTAGTCAGCCAGGGGCTATGTTTGGGTGGTCTCCTTTCTCGGTCACCATTAGTTCGATGTCGTCCAATTCGCAAAATCTGTCAGCACTATGAGTTGGTTTTATATATGTTCCGTATGGTACACAACCTGTGACAACTCGCAACCTGGAGCAGTTCAGACCGCGACCTGGGGACAGGTTGCAATTTGACAGCCCGTCTGCGACCCGGTGAAGTTTATGGCTGGAGACATTATCAACAATTGCCCCAATCAAATGCCACTTCTATTTATGTGATAAAGGCCGTGGGACATTTGATGGGATCCCATGACACTGCTGAGACTTATAATCAGATTAGGCGAGTTGAGCAAAGATGGGATGAACATATACTAAGTACCGTTTCACCCCATCTCATGGCCAATACTATGCTTACATGGTGTGGGGCTCTTTGGGTGGGACAGTGACCAGATAAAGCTTTTTGTATGTAGAATAGGCCAGTGTGGTCGGGGATGGGAGATGGTTCGCAAACCCTCGCCAGTTCGTGAGATGGACTGTAAATGTTGCGAACCGACGACCGCAGTTCACGAACCGAAATGGTCTTCCATGGTACGGAACATATACACCCGGAAAAGATTGAAATTCCTTTCCTGAGACCATTTCCCAACAGGGCCGCCCTTCACTTTTCTGTTCTTATAGCGCTTTTTGATCCACGCCATGCCATGGCCGCAAGCGACCGAATGCAATATAATTACAACAACCGTAAGATTCTATGAATTAGCCACGCAGCGTCAAGCAGATAGTAGCTTGCGAGGTCGACCCCATTAGACTTCAGGTTTAGATCCCGGTAGCTATTACCAGCGTTGCCTAAAAGTATCGGTTATACTCCATATACGGCACTGTAATTCTATGGGAGATTCTGCGGCTACGGCTAATTTCCAGGCGCCAACGCGAGCGATTCGCGTCAGAATTCATGATTAGATGAAGTGCTTGTGCGTGCGGAATCGGGGACCGTCTCGTACGAATTAGCACAAAACCAGCCTTTCGCAGGACTGGTTTGCAGTCACAGATACTTCGTAGATATCTTCCCATATCTTATATATAAGCTAACTGAAATCCCTCCTCATCTTCGCCGGTCTCCGAACCTTGTATAAACCCACCTCCACCCTGGCCTGGCCTGCCACGCTTACATCTCCACTGTAGTGAGGTCTTGTATGCCCAGCATAACACCAGTCATGTCCTCACCCAGGGTTAGGATCACGCAACTTCAGATCCATCATCGGTGCTCGCTCACCCTCGCTACTGTGTGTTTGATGTAAGTCCAAAAGATGCAATCCAGTGAGTATATCCTGCATTCTGCATGTACTCGCGTCTGGCGGTAAAGGATCGGACGCTCCTATTCTGGCAAACAACCACACATAAATGGCAAAACTGAGGGTGTCCACACACAGTTTTAGGTGAAGTGCGATCTGAATAATGGCAAACATGGTAAAGCTGGAGAGTGCACTGACTTCCACCTCAGATTTCCCCTTGTTGACACCCTTGACTTGCAACAAAATTTAATACCAGAACAGGAGCATCCTATCCTTTACCCCCAGACGCGAGTAATTTTGTAGCCGATCAGCAGAGATTTCGTTTGGTGTGGTGGGATCTAGATGGCGAGGGTAAGTCAAAAATAGGCACGAATATATGTATCATAGTCTTGACCACAGGACATACAAAAACAAGCACACAGTGGGCCCTTTCTTCTTATCTATAGCCAGTAATGATACCATCGAAGAAAGCATTCAAAGACGTCAGGCTAGCCGGGCTTCACCGTGTTGAAACTGGCCGGCGGGTTTTTGAGTAAGGCTCGGCCAGCCTTCGTTTAGAAGCGGCCGGGGCGAGGAAGCCCGGGGGCGCCTGCGGGCTGAGATATTGACTTATCGGCGACACCACCATGAACTTGGATGAGCGAACGCCACATTGGAGCGGGGTCATTACCATAGGGCTACTGGACAATCAAATCAGAGCACAAGAAATCCTAGCCATCTACTTTATTAGGTTCTGAAGACAAGAACGAATGAGTCATCCCGGTGATCACGATGAACCAAAGTTTTAGTCGAATGTTGAAAAAAGTACTACTTCATTACGCATGTTTGATATTGTCCACAAGGTACTCCAGTAACTATAACCCCACCATATCAGACTGTCCGACCTACTTCAAACCAATCACGACCTCACACGCAGCCGGTAGTTTTGTTCAATTCTGCAAGTGACGCGGTGCAGGAACTCCAGAGATCTGCATGACGTTGACCAAAAGCCTTATCAGCACCTGGATCTACAGAAGCCTCCAGAACCATCTTGACTCCTTTATGACACCAAACCAAGAGCATCAAGATTGCGGAACTTCCCGGTATTCGGCAGTAGAGTAGGACGGCGGTGCTTTTCGTTTGGGTCGACTATCTAAGAAACTCATGCAGGGCCAGACGTACAACATAGACCGTTATGTAAATTATTCGGGAGATAGCTATAGGGAGGTGCTACAGAGGAACACTTGAAATCCTCACTATAGTACCATGTACCGCAGAAGAAATTTTCCAGCCGTTTCATCCCTTCAATCGCCGTTTATATTCCTACGCGTGGTCGTTGCACGTCAAAACAAGGTAGGCCCGCGTGCTGCATATGCACAGAATTAAAACTCACTCTCACAAATTCCCCTTGGGCGAACAAAACAATTATATTACCGCATTGGACAGAGCTGCAGAGGGCGTGATAACGATTTCCGCGGAGCTCAGCAGCCCGTCGCCGCCGGCACCAGTTCGGGTCCTGGGAAACTTTTTCGATGTAAAAGCAACCGGCCAGCAACCGACAACCTCCCACTTTACCCCTGATCCTTCGAGTAAAGGAAGTAGATATTGTATTATCTAAAAACTCGAGTGAGAGGCATGGATTTCCCACGCAAAACGTTATGGATATTGCCGAGTCGCCGTTATGGGGTAATTTGCTTCTTTGAGTGTTGCAACGTTTTGACTGACGAAGAATTACAAACCACACCGTTGCAACCCACCACGCTTGCACTATTACAGATATACGTACATATACCGGTACATGAAGATCCACCTCGCTACCGCATCGGCTCGTTTCCCGAAACTGGGCTGAGCTGCTTGCGGTGTCAAACGGGTGACAGGCTGGGTATAGCGCAGGCGGTGAGGAGGAAGCCCCCAGACTGCCGAAGGAGCCGATGTGTCTGTGGCGCTAATACAGGGGATACGAAAGCTAACGAAGCCAGGCAGATGGTAACAGCCAATCAGAGGGCCTTCAGCGCTGGAATACTTATGCCAGTTCTAGCTCCCCGTCTATCCACAATTGCACGGTCCTCGTATCTGTCTCGGATTGTGCATCCGACAACCGAGCGGTTCGTGGTGAACGTTGGCTGTCCGTCTGCATACTCCGTATCCAGGCATGACAAATTGAAAGTTAAGGTATCGAACGTTCTGAAACTCCAATGATGGGCTAAAGAGACAGCAGCCACTTGGTTCCGGCGTTTTGGAGTGGTAAACACAAAGTGCACTTTTGACGTATTACCATTCACAGTACTCAAAGTCACAACCACTGAAAGATGCTTAATTGCTGGCGGCTACATTGCTTAGATACTGTATTGACTGCTCTCACATCCATCCATCCAGAGCCGCCTGCCATGAGTAAACCACGATATAACCGCCTACATGGGTTCGGCCGCCGAAGAACGTGGCAAGAACTTCTGCATGGAACTCGCTGAAACAGAGAAAGGGGTCTTTAGGAAGCTCGAGGGTCCAGATCTAGACCAGCTCCCTATGTCATCGTCAAAAGCTTGTCTTATTTTAGCAACTTGCTTGCAAGCGAGAGCGGGTTGGCTGGCAGATTTGAAACGTCCGCCTGGCCCTCCAATGTATGTAGTAGGTCTCTTTTCATAGGCATTCACAGAGAAGTCTTACGCCCTGCATCGTGAGTTTGCCACAACAAGGGTTTCCACTAAGGCGAGGAATAATGATGGCTGCTTCGCAGCAACCACGATAGGCTTTCAGGAGCAAGTATTTTGCACTGACTTTAGAGAGTTTGCAAATTCTTTTTTGTGCACACCTTTTTGATTCACCGGATTTCCCCTCCTCGAGCTGGTGGAGCCAATAGGAATACCGTAACACCACCACAGAAATCCTTCTATCTCGTAGAAGGCAAGATCAGCGCATTTCTCATTTTGTATTTTCACAAGCAAATTGTGTCAGTCAACCATGATGATGCTTTTACATAGCGGGGCGGCGAATCACTAGGACAGCCTAATAATCTCCCAGTTAATCACCCACCAGTCGACATTTTGGCTGAGTTGTCCCATTGGCCAGGCTGTTCCAGCTGCCTAGAGTACGTACGCACAGGCACCACTAAACACCGCTCCCTTTCTTCTTGACATCCAGTGGCTTCGATTTCATGTGCTGATCCCCGGGGCGCCCGAAGGCAAGACATTTCCCCTGCAGCGAGAGGATCCTAGATCCAATTGGTGTTGCCTTTGCTATCTGAAAGCGTCGATGAGTAGATGCTATTGCACCGGGAATTCTGTGCCGTATACATATCCAACAGAAATATTGACGGATACTCTTCGCATCATGCTCCTTAGTCTTATTCGGCTCAGGAGATAGACAGTTGCGGTTGCTATCATTCATGCCCCCGGTTCCTCTTGCATTCTCATTTGAAGGCATCTCGTGTGGGGGAACTCATCCGTTTGTCGCGGTAGAACAAACCATCCGGATTGATTCAAGGGTATTGTATCCAATAGAACGTATCGATTGAGGCATGATGATGATGCACCTTCCACAAGGATTTGCTTGTTTCTTCTGCAAACACTAGGCATCTCAAGGTATTCATTTCGTTGGAGTGGGTTAGGTCTGTATTGTGCTTGTAGAGAACTTGTGGGGGTTCTTTTTGACACATTAGCTCCATCTGTCTGCACTGGTGGGGCGCTGTGATCCCTTGGAGGAGTACAGAATTAAAGTGAATGTGCTGTACACTCGTAGTCTGTAGCTGGCTATTTTTCGCTGCGTGTAGCCTCGCCATATCTAAAGCCGTCTATAGACTAAAATAATCGAGATCATATGGAAGGCGAAATCGGGGAATGTTTAAACCCTACTCCAATGAGAATTTGGATGTAAGACATTTCCGATTTCGCCTTCTACGCCCGAGTGTAACCCGAACTTTTGCTGCGGATCCACTACGCCGTGGAGGCGTACTCATAGCAGTGATGATCCAGAGTGGTTGGAATCAAACCTCTAGTATTCCCCACTCCACATCATACATAGCATGCGCTAGCTAGTGCGCAATTCTCAAACCCCGCATGGATATGACGGGTAAGGCTACAGGCTGAAGGTGTAGATAAGAGTATGAGGTTAACAGGGTAACCAAAAACTCGAGACATTGCGGGGGTAGTTTTGGGTTCTATCGCGCGGTGTGGACGAAAGTACTAGAGGGATTCCTACCATTCCCTTTGCTTCTTTTCGCTGTGTCTCTTGATTTCTATTACTCTATGGAATTCTCGACCTTGATTATATTGCTCGCTCCCCGGGGCCGGGGAATCATGGTATATCGCTCGTTTTCGCCATTCTGTTATGTCTGTGTCATAATCATCCATAAGCCCGTACCCCGTAGCCTTAAGTCATCGTTGCCTAGTCAGAATAACTCACTACTATTTCTTCCACCGGCGCTGACTTCTGAGACTCGCGCGGAGAGACATTCCCGTCCGAGAGGGTACAATCGTTTCCGGGCGCTGAGCACTACGATATAGGATCCAAAACCCGCGAGTGTAGTGCGGAGCAGAGATCCCAAATACCAGTGATCCCCAGGCACCACAGCAACATCCATAGGAAGGCTGACGGGTCAAAGTTACCTTTTTTAGGCATCTTGCCTATGTTTCCGAGCTTGCCGCATGGGAAATAATTGCTTTCTATCCTGGATGTCGTTTCATCCTTACATATAAGGACTTAGGGTTTCGGAAGTTGTTATACGAACCGTGCCAACGCTATGAGCTGGGACCACCGACTATGGCGCACCCTCTGCATACCACCAAGAAAAAAAAAGCAAACCCCACTTCTGGCCTCCGCTATCATACCACCGCCCGAAAATTTCTCGATGACTGAGAAATGAGAAGTGGATACGGGAATTGTCCACGGTGTTGTCTTCGGCCGGGCTTCAGCCCCGGGTGGTGGTTTCTAGAATGTAACTCCAACTAGAGTAACCGCTATCATAGGCTAGATATAAGGCTGGTGGCGGCGTCATGGATATCTTGCTTCCGATTGGGTTGTGTCCCGCTTGATGGGGCTCGAGAAACAATTCGTTGCTGCCTATAGCTTCATCCTTCAAATGACCATCAAACATGAGTTGTTACACACCAACTGATATTTCCCAATAATACAGTATAGGTAATTGCGGGTGCGGGTTCTATGTCCCGTAACATCCGCCGCCGCTTTATCTATCTCTTCTTCAATTGCCAAAAGCAAAAGCAGTGGTGTTCAAAAAACGTGGACGAACACGGACACGACAGTGCGAACGAAGGACGGACGCCTGCAGAAAGAATATAGTGCGCGAGGCTCACTCCACGTGGCAGTCTCGTGGGCATGCTAGTTAGCTTTTTAGTGTAAGGGAGGGAAATGGACGTTCGACACGAATATGGTAGAACTTACCCTGGAGATAGTGGATGAGGTGATTTGGAGAAAAATTTCGATCGATGGTGATAATTGTTACGATAGCCTATCGGGGGCCTGAGCTTAAGGGACTTCAGCTTTGATGGCCATGTGCGCACGCCACAAGACTACAGACAATTCGGCGACAAATTTTCATCTCCGGAGCGTGCGCATGTATGTGTGTGGTCCCTCCATCCCCCCATTTAAAACTCTGAATGAGTTCTGGGCCTGGGGACACGACGACAAGTTTCGTGAGGATGAGGGGTGTCGATCGGAAGGCAGCATCATCTAGAGTAGCGCCCATAAAATAAACGCCTCATCTCGAATTTCCGATTTTTTGGAATGAGCATGAGCATGAGCTGAAAATCGATGTCGTATAATTTGGGCATCCGGTTTCATACAGCTTGCATAGGTGGCAGCAGCATTTCTTATTCGCTTGGAGATTTTTTGTAGCCGCATCGCATGACAATCTACTAGGCAGGCGAATAGCGTCAGCAGTCCGCACGGGTATTCAATATCCTGTGTGTCCGGAATAAATGGACCGCATCCATATCATACGGTACATAGAGCGAGATCACTAGAGTACATACAAAGTACTGTACATGCAGCGCCCGTGCATACGGCTGAGCACACATTTGCATTGAATACAGCCGGCAGAAGCGGAATATCTCCAGCGTCCGCTGCTTTAACGACCAGATCGATTAAGTAGAGTACTCCAGACGTAGGCCTCCTGGAAGATGGGTCGGTAGTTGCCCTCTTTAGGTATTTAGCTAAGGAACTTGGCGATCCGCAAGGCTGGCACAAATGGCCTTACCCCGACCGAGGAATGACCGAGGTTTCGGACATTAGGTTTAAACCACGTTGTCTCCGCTGCAGGATATCTATCTTCCCGAGAATTGACGTATTGCATTGTACCACTATGATGGCAGGTATTAATCTATGCCACGCGGCTGTCGACACACAGCGCAAACTGCAATGCAAGGATGTCCCCACAGAGTCCCACGCCAGTGGAAGTACCAATATGTACTCTACATGGGTTAAACATAGCGATAATGACTGAGGCGATAGAGAACAGTGTTTACGATAGGAGGCGCCGGCTTAAAGCCCGAAACTAGACATCCGCAATCATCTCAAATGTCTCCGCTCATGTTTCGGGCCAGCTGGAGTCGGCCACGGAAAGGCATCGGTGTGGATATGTTTTGATTATCGAAGACGCACTCTGCAGGTTGCCGCGCATGGAATCATACCACCTCCGCGCCGGTCAACATCGATTCCCTGTAGAAAACGTGCAAATTTGACGTCCAAGTGTTTGGACGCATACATAATCTAGTTGGCTAACAGGAAATGCCAAGCACTCTAGAGGGTAGATGGCGTCGTGCTGGAGGACTGGATGGTATGACAGCTATCGCGTGGCCGTAGGGATTGAATTCGACACCCTAGGCTCTATGATTAGCCTTCGCCTCTGCATCCCTAACTCTGCAAAGATCATCGGCCGAATCTCAGGATTACTCATTCAGCGCCGATTCAAGCCCCCCATATAGAACTAAATCCGTCTTCCTTTGCCCAAATGGAGTATTAATGACGTAGGTAGACATGGGGTGACCATCCATCTCGTGAGCCGTTTTCGTATGGACCCCGAATTTCGGGGAAAACGTGTGTAGCTGGATTCCGCAGAAATTCCGGTAAATCTACCGGTTGGGGTGGCGGCCCTTTGATCTCACGTGATTTTATACTAACTGAAATGGCGAGTCTGACCCAAATTGAGATCATGAAAAAAGTGAGGTGAAAGGGCCTGGAGACATCACTTTACCAAAATTTCAAATTACCTGAGCTTTGGGGGGGGGTATTAGGTTACATCTACCTGAGTCAATACCAAGTATTTTTTAAAGAATTCCACCACATGTGCACTCACAGCAGCCTTAACCCAAAGCTGATCCAGGCTTGATCTGGGTTGTTGCCTGCTTGACCCGGTTGCTCTTGTTCGCTTTACACCACAAATTTGCCTGACTTGCTTAGTGCCCCATATAAACTTTATTTCCTTTCCCCTAAACTCTTCTTTCTGTGCAAACCCAGCTCAAACCTGTGGTGTTGAAATTTTCACTAGGTTGACCTGCTCTCTCACAATTTCGTTCCCTCGCCACACTATTCCCTTTTTGTCACTTCCATTTTCATCTTAGTGCACACATACACAGTTGAGAGCCTGATTCGAGGCCACGGTTGGGGCGCCCCGTTTGGATAACGCGAGTAAACAAATTGGGTTTGGAGACGGGATGAATGCTCCTCGTTTTTGGTGTTTGTATGCCGCCATGGCGCCAACTGGCATCGGCTGGCTTCAGTTACAGTTTTCCTCGCTCTGGCCCAATGGGAACCCTGGATAGCAAAGACGTATAGAAACAGTGGGGTTTCTCCGCGAATGAAAGAGGGAGCAAGGTTGTGGGAGGAAGATTTCGTTGGGGCCCGGCTAGGCGGCCAGACACGACAGGTGGTTGGTAAATTTAGGTACTTAAATATTAATTCGAAAATAGCTGCTAATGTTTGGCGCTAGCAGTTCCATGTGCGGAAAAGAAAAGAAAAGAGAAGTCGCCCCATTCGAAGAGGCGGTCCGAATTTCGCTGAGTGAGTGCCCTGGGCTGTGATAGGCTGGAGCTGTTGACGTGTTCAATGGCACAGCAACGTGCGCGACACCTGTGAACCACGCGGAAAAAACGAGGGCTACCAGCGGTGGAAGCCCAACCGGATTGGCTTTAGTAAGATGTGTCGCTCTGTTGGTGTGCGCGACGATCGGTCGCAACACCCTCCCCTAAAGCTTAATTGATTGATTCGAGGGATGCACGACATCGCAGCGACGGACAGCAGCGCCGAGGGGGCAGTCCCTCAGCGATCAGCGACTCCGGCCGTCCGTCGGAGGTGAGGTTGCAGCACCGCCGATTCGCTGATGTAGGCAATGTACCTCATTGTACCCGAACTGCCCTTCCCTTCGCTATTTTAGCCCGTTGGAGCGGCAATGCGCTATTGTTTGGGCTAGGCAGTGCGCTCGCTCGTTATGTCCACCGACGTCAAAGGGAGGACGGTCCCAACTTAAGGTGGCCGTAGAAGCTAGAGCTCTTCCCATCCCAACCTCCGCCACGACAAGACAAGCCCCCCGAACCGTGAAGACCGTCGCCTCCATCCTGATCGCCTTCTCCACAGTCTTGCGTGTCTCGAATTGCCCTAACCTGGCCTGCTTCCTGTACTCGACAAACCTTGCTGAGGAACTCGGGTTGTCTGTAGAGTAGAGTACCTGCATACGGAGTACCTGGTACTTTTCTCAGCTTTCCCCACCCATTCATTCCTCCTGTCCTCGGGAGTATGTTTTGCTGCAGCGTTTACTTACCCAGCGGTCTGCTGCTCGCACTAGCATCGCACAACGGAAGATCCAGTCGTGGCGTGTCCCCCAGCAACCAGCGCCAATTGCCTGCCATTGCTAGCTGCCAGCCCAGCACCCCTTACGGAGCCCCCGAGTCCTGTCCCATCTGCCTTGTGCTGTCCTGTCCTATCGCGCGCCCGTCCTCATTACACCCTTTGTTTCATCGTTCCATGCCGGATCCCACGTTGCTTGGTCCTCCCGCGAAACAACGTGTGCGCCTGCCGAGATCAAACCGTCTCACAACCACAACAACCTCGTCCGCTACCACCACCACCCCCTTCACCCTAGTCAATCCCGTTCCGTCGTTCTCAGAAGCCAAAACCCAGCCCGTTCCCGCCTTTTCCTCTTCTGCTTCCCCTTCCGTTGCAACTTCCGCTGCCAGGTCCAGTACTACCACCGTCCAAGGAACAAGGCCCCGCAAGTCGCCACGTGGTACAACGGGCTCTGATCGTTTGTCTTCGCTCGCAGCCTTCGTCTCAGAAAAGACCCACTCTCTCGGCCACCGCGCTTCCTTCTCCACCTCCATTGCAACTCTCCCAACCTCATCGCCATCGACGCAGCCAAAACAGAACCGCACCCGCACCCGCACCCGCAACAGCTTGCTCACCACCACCGCTACTATCTCCTCGGATTCTCAAACCCCGGTCGCCATCTTTTACCACGCTGTTACTGCAGGCGACGAACCTCAAGTAGGACCAGCCATTGCAGCGTCGCAATCTTCATTGGCTCGACTCAATAGTGCTCCAGTAAGCCGTACTACGCTTGCGCCTTTCCTCCCCGAGAAACCTTCCTCCCGGGATCTCGACATTACGTCTTCCAAAAAACACAAGAAATCAATCTCTACCGAGAGTCTTCTCGACTCATCGGCAGATTCTTCAAACCTTCACGAGACCAAGGACACTGTCTCTACAGATATAAGTGCTCGACAAAAAAGCAAGATGCATCAGACAAGCTCCCGGTTACTCCGGATGACGGACGATGATAGGCCCTTCACACGGGTATGTATCCATTATTGGGATGGAATTTCTTCTACCGTTAGAATAGACGGGCGGAATGGGACAGAGTGTCGTATGGAATGATAGATCGCTTTAGTTGGTTTGCTGACAATTGCATAGGACTTCAAAGACCTGTTTTCGACATTGATGGTCAGTTTGCCACTAACAATGCATCGGTTCCGTTTCAAGGCTTATCAATTCTCATTCGCATCCGAGGAAGCGATCAATAATTTGGGCTCCTTGAAATTTTCGCAGTCTAACAGGATGCCGGACCCCAAGGATTCAAGTAGAATTGTCACAACCACAACGACGACGACGTTCTCGATGGCGAAGGAGATGGCCAGATCTGTATGTCAACGCTTCATGGATGCACGCTTTATTGAGTTGGCCGATGGAAAGACAATACAGCAGTTTCCATTGAAGGGTTGTTTGTGGCAATTGACTCCGAAGGGAATCCACATTCTGGAGCGATTTTGCCAGAGGAATGGAATCCAACAAGATCATGTGTTGAAGCTCCTCAATTCACCATTCAACACCATGCGTTTAGTCATCTTGGAGAGGGATCTGACAACGGACAAATTGTCACACGACAAGACTACCACCGAAGTAATTTTCCGTCGGTTTGCTGGGCCGACACCAAATATTAAGAATAGTGTGGCGGTTTCAGACAGCGACTCAGTATCGGATTATCAGGACGGACAGACAGGAGTCAAGCTGGCAGAAAACAGGAAGATTTATGATAGAGTACTACTCAAGATGTCATTCACCGGCAAGTGTGCGGTGGATTGGTTGTTGGACTGCTGCACGACCGTGGAACGGAGTGAGACTCACGAGATTGTGAATCTGTTTTTACATTATGGGTTGATCCAATCGGTATTGGAGGATAAGGTGTATATTCAGCAAAATCCGAAAGGAAAGGATTTCCAACCCACAAAGAATGCTGTTTACATCATTACCGAAAAGGGACAGAGAATAGCCGGTTGGATCGAACCTGACAGAACGAGCTTGGGAGACCGTAACGGGGAAATCAACGCAAATTGTATTTCTACTTCCCTAGCAACGTCAACTGTTCGGAACCGTGGCTCGGGGTCACCGCGCGGTAAGCCAACCAAGATGCTTTTGTTGGCTTAGGAGTTACCTAGGGCTAACGGTGTGAATAGGTCATCATCAGGATCAAAGAGAAACGAATACGACCCGACTACAGGCGATTTTAAATGATGCTGCACTCAGATTGTTGTACAGAGAGTTCCTACGGGAAACCGTTTGCGAAGAGAATTTGACGTTCTATTTGGACGTTGCTGAATTCAACAAGAATTTCCAGGCAATTGATATGTCGAAATCAGATGCCGTCAGGGAGACTTTGGCTGCAGCTTATGGTACGTGCGTCCTTCCCATTAATCATCGAGCGGAGAGGATCTCAGCATCCGTTTCAGCTTTTCGATTTAATCGAGTGCTGATTTGGCAACACTACAGGTCTCTACAACGCCTTCCTCGCTCCGGGCTCTCCTTGCGAGTTGAACATCGACCACCCACTACGGCAGGATATGGCGTCACGCATGACCCGAGCCGTAGCCAAGGACGAAACTTCAATGTACACTTCGCTGAAGGAGGTTGCTTCTTTGTTTGATCGCGCACAGCAGCAAGTGTTCAAATTGATGGCCGGTGTATTTCTCCCTGATCACTCGCTATATGGTATGAACGAACAATGCTGACTGTCTCATAGGATTCTGTGCCTAAATTCATCCGCACGCACAAGTATATCGAAGTCGCCGGCGACATTCTCGATGACGAGCGGCTTGCGAGCGGCCAATCGGGACTTCACCGGAGTGGAAGTCGAAGATACGGGGACGCTCGATAGTGCAATACACCCCCGTTGGGTGATGTGACATATGGACCTTTGGATGAACTGGACTTGATTGAGAATAATAGAAGAGTGAGGTGTTTTTGACTTTTTTTCTTGTGTTTGGGTTTTTTCTGTTGAGATTGGGAAAAGAAATGTTTGTTTGGTTTAAACGGGGGGCATTTTCTTCAGAAAGGTGATTGGTGATGGTGTTTACATGTCATGTACCGAGATGACCATTAATGGGTGTTTGATTGCTGACAGTGGGTTGCATGTGTTTTCTGGTACGGGTTGTTCTTTGTTTGGTTGGTTTTTTCTTCACTGTCTGTTCAACAATGCTCGTTGCTATTGTTGTCTGGTTTGGTTGGTTGGTTGGACGCATACCCGTTACCGATGGAACTGGTGTGTTTTGTTACAAGTTTCTTTTCTTTTCACGATTTCTTCCACTCCGAGTTTCTTTATTTTTACTGGAAACTTTGTTGGAGTTCATTGTTTGGGTAACTGGTTTTCTTTCTCTCCCTCTTTCCTCCTTCCCCTTCATTTTTTACAGGTGTGCTACCCATCTTCTACCTGTTAAATATATTCGTGAGTGGGCTTTTAGTGAGAATAGTGCAAGGCTTAGGGTGAATGGAATTCCAATTGAGATGATTAATCGGAGTGATTCTTTTGAGTCATGACACTGGCGATAGTACATGATGTTTGCGGCTCTGTCCTAAAACTATTAAGGTCTGGCAACATTGGTTCGGTGGGGTAGCAAGCTGGAAGGACCGGTTTTTCCGTGTTGGCTGCTGCTTCGGGGCATCGAGATGGGTTTTGGGGAAAGACAATACAGTCAGGGACTCTTACCAGTTTGCTCTCCGTTACCGAGAAAGAGCAACATTGGGCAGAAGTGTACATAGAAAGGGAGGGGGTAAAAGCACATCACCATAACTTCCTATGTTTGAAGGTGGCCTGATATTTCGGTTCGGGTGGGCTAAGGCATTTGTGATTACTGATACGGGAACGTAGAGCTAAATTGGATTGAATGGATACACGTCGGGCCTCCCGGCCTGTCCCCACTTTTTTCAGGCGTGCAGAAACAGCCCTCCGCCCCGCACGAACTTCTGCGCTTCCTTTGGCTGTTCCCTGGCCTAGTTACGTGATCGTCAGCTTGCCTTGCCTTGTCTTTTTGGGTTTGGATTTGGATGATTGGGGTTTTTAGCTGTGTTTAGTCGTTTCTCGTGCTTAGACTCCCGCTCGCGTGAGATTAGCCTGGGCACGAAAAGAGTGTAGTCTTTACCTAGTATAAATAACGGCAGCGAGTGATGTTGGGTGGAGGTGTGTATATAAGATTACCGCAAGCGCGGCGGGACCTGTAGCTGATGTAGCCGACGTTGTAGCCGCGTCCCAGCCCCTTGGCACTGGCATTGAGTTACCCGACAGCACCAAGCCAAGCTTACTCGAGTAGCGAAGCCTTGTTTGCTCTTAATACCTCTTCGGTCCACTACCACTAACATCACAATCACGACAATGGCATCCCCCGACATTCCCGACGCGCTCCTCCTCCTCCGTGCTTCGGTCGCAAATGGCCTCTCACCCTCCCTCAGCCCCACCGACAGCCTCGACACCGCGACGGAGCTCACCTTCCCCCTCCTACCACCGCTCACACACGCGCCCACCTCTATCCCCCTCACCACCCTCACGCGCTTCATTAAAGATAACGCGGCAGTGGACCTGCGCAGTATCTTCTTCGCGTGGCAACAGCGCGAGACTACAATCACAGAATACATTGCGTCCGCACAGTCGCTGGGAGTTACTCATCTTGGCTTCATTGAGCGCCTTGAGCTCGTGACGTTTGTCGACGGTGGGCCAGAGGAGAGCGACCATATCCGCCCGCTGCCGCGCGGCCCACCCGTCGCTGTCGTCCAGCAGCAGCATCAGCAACCTGCGAAGCAGCAGCAGCAGACACAGTCGCAGCAACTTGCTGCCAAGGTCCGCGCGACCGACCCAAGACTCCTTGAAATCTACGCCGGCGAACGGGTCGTTACTAATCGCAACGTTATGCTCCGCGGGATCAAGCCCACTGTACCACACCCCCTCCCTCAACATGCGCGCCGCTAACAAGCGCAGGATTTCTCGCACGTCCGCAAGCAGGCGGAAGACTTCATCACCCGTCTCCGCTCTGCCTCCAAACCCACACCCACTGCGCTCCCCACCCGTCCCCCACCCCCACCCACCTCCCGCCCCCGCAAACCTCGCCGTCAAGACCCCATAATCCTCCTCTCCCCCAGTGCCTCCTCTCTCCTAACAATGTCAAACATCAAATCCTTCCTCGAAGAAGGCGTCTTCATACCCCCCACCGTATCCATCGAAACACCTCCAAACTTCCTCCGCGTCTCCCGCCTCCTGCAGAGTATCCACCCTACCACTCCCATCCGCTTCGACGTCGTCGACTCGCCGGATAAGTTCAAGCCCGATTATTGGGACAAGGTTGTTGCTGTTTTTACGACGGGCCAGGAATGGCAGTTCCGGAGCTATCGGTGGAGTAATCCCGTTGAGCTGTTCCGGGAGGTGAGAGGGTTCTATGTCGGGTGGGAGGGGGAGAGGGTGCCAGAGGTTGTTAAGAGGTGGGGAACGGGTGTGCAGGTTTTTAGCGTGGATCGAGGACGGAGGTTTAGGGATAGGGAGGTGTGTGAGAAGTTTTGGGAGGGCGTGGAGAGGTGGATGAGGGTTAAGGGATGGGGAAGGTAGGTTTGCTGGGTGTATGAGAAAGCAGAAGGGTGGGGGGAACGACTACGGGTGAATGGATGGTTGGATAGGATGATATGGTGTTATTTCGTTTGAGTTGTTTGTTTCGTTGTATAATAATTTTTTTCTTTGTGGTATCATTAGAAATTGGGATACCAACGTTAGTCACGGTGGAAATTTACGTTCGATACGCAACAGTGACAAAGGTAGATACAAAGCCACCTGCCATTTTATAAGATCAGAATATTTGATCGGTAGTGCAAATACTATTGTCCATCACTCGCTCTCAATTACATACAACGATAAAAAAGAAAATCTATCCTCTTCAACCAAACCAACAAAAGAAAAGCCCTCCGTATTGGCAACGGGAGAAAAATAATTTCACAAAAAAAAACAAAAAAAATACTAGTACATAAAAAAACTCCACAACGAAAACATGCACACAGTTAAAATACAACAGTCTTATCACAACTCAGCCCTCAACTTCCTCCTCCCCTTCACCAACGCTTCAACCACCTCCTTCTCCTTCGGCCGTCCAGTCTCGTCAACCCCAACAACAACGACCTCATTATTCCCCTTCCGATACGCTCTCAGCTCCATGCCCCGATCTAGCGTTTCCTGGTTATCAACAAGTACGCACCAATTCACGACTAATCCCTCGTGGTAATTGTCGAAGCGGAGATTTGAAGAAACCATTTCGCACAGCTTGTCCCATTGCAGCTTCCCGGCCTCCGTCGCGATGTCGGCACCCGGAACGCAAAGCTTGATCTCGGGCGCTTCCCGCCGGTGGATCGTGAAGAGTATTTCTGTCGCTTTTGGAGGGGGTGGAGGAGGCGGAGGGTTTGAGGGACGGAGTGGGAGGGGTGCGAGAGGTGCTAGGGATGTGCTCGCCGGCGGGAAACCGAAGGAAGAGGCTGTGAGTGGAAGGGTTGGTGAGCCTGTGCGTTCTACTGGTGGGAGTTAGTGGGTGTGGGATGGAGGGAGGAAGAGAGGGAAGCTTACGAATCGGTAGCTTCCATTCCTTGGTGCCAACGGTGGTACTTAGGGCTGGAGGCTTGGACTGTGGTTTCTCAGCGGAGTTGGGATCCCAGTATAAGAAGTTCTCGGGCCGGACTAGAGGTGGCATCTTAGAGGATCCGGACGGGGGATTGTTTGGGATATCCGTGGAAGAAGTAGCGTTGCCAGGACGAGGTTTCGGAACGTATGCTGGGGGGCGTGGGACCTCCTTGGCGATCAATGACGGGAATCCTAGTGGGCGAATGATAGGTATTGTGGAAATATGCCGGCTCGGTGCGTCCTCGTCGGTGCTGGTTTCATCTCCGTCCTTCTCGTTTGATGCGGGAGGCGATGCCGCTGGCTTGGCATATGCGGGCCGCGGGATCACGGGCCCAGGTCGTTGAGGCGGCTTCGGTTTGCTGCTTAGAGAGTCGAGGCGACCGCTATTTCTGCGCTGTTCCTCTTGCTTCTTCCGGGCACTGGCAAGCGCATCCATGGTCGACGCGGGCTGACTGGGGTCTTTCAGAGGTTGGATTGGCTTAGGAGATTGAGTTGGAGCTTTGGGGGTTGGAGCTTTGGGAGCTTGGGCTGAGTTGACAGCCTCGGTAGGATCTTTGGGAGGTTGGAGTGAGCCGAGAGTCGGGAGCGGTTTGGGAACCGTTGTCGGGCTGGGGACCATGGGTGGCCTGGTAATGACAGGAGCAGCAGCGCTTTTGGGGACAGTCGTGGTAGTAGTGTCGTTTGTCGGTTCGGGCCTACGATACGGCTGAGGGCGTGGAATATTTACGGCGGTAAACGAGGCTGTAGGAGGTGGTGGTAGTGATGGACGGGCAGGCTGCATCTCGACTGGTTTTGGCAGTTGAGAGGTTGGTTGCGTCGGCGGTGGTGATGGTGCCTTATCTGGCTTGACAATAGTTCTCAATGCTTGGGGTGAAAGCTTAAGAACTGCTATCAGAGACTTTCTTAGGGGAGGTTTAACTTTATCTCTCGGCTTGGCGGTAGCTCTCTTCTTTCTCGGGAGCGATTTCCGCTTCTTTGCCGGCTGATTTGGTTCCTCGGTGGCAGTAGTGGACTCTGGGGTGTCAGAGATTGGAGGCGGGGCCAAAGCTGGACTGCCACCCATAGCGGCCCAAAGTAAAAGATCCGCACTCTCATTAATCTTATCCATATCCACCACGGAAGAAATTTCGCTTCGGGTATCATCAACCTCCTGTTGGTCACCTTTGATATCCGCTGCAACCACCGGCAGGGACACCTCACCAGTTGCGGGGGTAGCAGTACCCCAGGCGGCTGGGGTTGTGGAAGTCTCAAGCGTAGGGGAAGCGGCATCTGTTCCGACAATTCCAGTTACAGTATTTTCAGCAACCGGGGTAGGATCTTTCTCTGCTGTCACTTCTTCCTTGCCAGATGTAGTCGAGGGCGCGGGTAGCTCTGGCTTGTCGGATACGGTGGGGGGCTGGTAGGGGGCACCAGTGGGCAGTGTGGGTGCCGCAGTCGTCCCAAGAGATTTTGAAGGGGACGTTGTCGACATATCCGTACTCTCAGTGGACTTCGGGGCTTTCTTGGGTGTATCCAGATCCATATCATCTGGTAGTGAAACCCCAGATGCTCCAGGTGACCCATTTCGTGCTAATGCGACCTTGTCTGGCGCAGAGGTTGGAGCGGTAGAAGTTGCGCCGCTATCGCTCGGCTCCGTTGAACTCGAACCCGCCGGATTTTTGGATTGAGTCGAAACAGCTCTCCAACCAGTCATCCAACCTGGTGGCATTGGTATAATTGCTGGAGGGGTAGTAGTAGCTAATTGCGATGGATTGGCAGAGACGACCCGCCAAGAGCCAATTCCTGCACTTTTCTCGGCTCGGACCGTGGAACTATGAGGGACTGCTCTCCAGGCATGTTGGCCAGTGTTCAAGACTGCAGAGGGGTCCGTTTGCGGTGGAGGTGGTTTCGGAGCTGTGAATATTAGCATGTGGTGTGATAAGAGGAATGGAGACATACTCTGCTGCAGCACATTAAATTCCGTTGATGGGGCAATGCTGTACCCTGATGCTAATGGCACCTTTCTTGGTCTGCCACGATTCCTTATGGCCGTTTTGGAGCCATTCGAAGATTGAGGGGAGTTAGAAGCGGATATCTCTGGGGTGTCCCCCGGCTCTATTGGCGTGACCGGTTCATCTCCCGGAGGGGGAGGGTGTTCAGCCAACGCTGAAGAATCACTGGTTTCAGGAGTCGGTTCGGATATCCGTTCTTTTTCTACGAGGGGCTTTTGGATTGCTTCTGACTGCGGTTCTAGGTCTGGTTCTGAGAGTGCAGCTTTCGTGATTGGTTCGTTTTCTGATGCTCCATCGGAGGAAGCTTCTGGGGTGACGCCTGGCTCATGGCGACCGCCAGGAGATTCCGTAGGAACATTATTTCCAGACCTACCGCTCCTCCAGCGATTAGCGGACGGCAAAAACGATGCTGCCCAACTCTGAAAGCGACTACCGCTACGCCATGGAGAAATTGAACCAGAGTTGCTTTGCACATTTGAGGCTGGTGTCTTGCGAGAAGATGGGATTGTTGTCGGTTTGGACTCAATAGCTCTTCTCTTCACTGAAGTACCATCAGAAAATTTATCGGAAACTGCAATGGATCTTTTGAGGATACCCAAGGAAGAACTCTGTTCGGATGACCAATTGTTGTCTCCACCCGACAAACTGGTAGGAGCGTTGAGATTCCATCTCCGACCTCCATTTTTTTTCAATGAATGGATGGAATTAGAACTCTGTCTAGTCGATCGACGGTTGTTGTCATTGTTAGGAGTGGCTGCAGGTGGTGGTAGTTGCGTGTTTGAGAGGGTTGTATTAGGATTGGCGCCGCTCGGTTCTTCGGCTACATCCATGAGAGTATCCCGGCTGTTATCAACCCTTGACGAATCATCATGCCCCTCTAAACTATCGTTTAGACGGTATCCATCAAGCTCCCTGCCGTTGCCCACCACATATTTCTCAGCCTTTCCCGGCTTTGCTGAAACATCATCCTTTCCCTTCCAAAACTCTGCATGTTGATCTTCTAGCTTCCTGATGATACTGTACGCGTCGTCAGGGAGATCCTTTCCTCTCACCAATTCACAAAGCACAATCTCATGCAACGTTCGTCCATACTTACACAGCTTTTCCATGCACCGGTCCAGGTCTTCCTGCCGTCTGATACGAAACCACCAGTTGACGAGGAGCCGCTCCGTTGCTAAATTCATGCCCCACTGTGTCTCTATCAGGGACTTAAGCAAAGGCCAAGAGACCTGGCCAGTTTGTGGATCGCTGATATCACCGCCAGTGATCTCCAAAGTCTTTGGATTTGACGGGAATTTCAAGATGGTAAACTTTAGGGATGAAAGGATTGATGGATCATAAGTAACCAAAGGTTGATCGTCATCGGTCTGTTGCGGTTTCTTTGCCGGGCCCCCAGACGCTACCGGCTGAGCAACAATAGGATTGATAGATGTATCTTCACCACCAGCACACATGGACTGGGGTGATACTTTATTTTGAGCCTTAGTTAGATCCTCAGATATTTCTTCTGCCGCTGGCGAAGTTCTGAGGCTATCGCAAATGGTTAAAGGGCTGCCATTTTCCGTGCTCGCCTGCGATTCTCTGATTTGTAACACCGTCTGTTCCTTGAGGGGTGACGGAGTACCTACTGGCTGGGAATCAGGGCTCCCAGCAGCCTCGTCCTCGTTCACTTGTGGCATCGTAGTATCATCTGGGATCTCGGGTATTTCCATAACCGGTTCGCTGTTGAAAGGGTCACCATTTGGTGGGGATGTAGGAACATCCAAATTCGACCCATCAACGGGTAGCACTGCATTGGAAGCAGGCCCACTTAGTGCCTTATTATCCTTGCCCGCTCCCATCCCCGAGTTCTCCGTTGGCACTTGAACCTCAGCCAAACCTTCCTCAGTAATACTCTTCCCTTTCGCGTCCTTCTCATTGGCTGTCACGCTTTTCATACCCAATTCCTCTTCTAATTCTGACAAAGAGCTCAAAGATGAGCTATCTGATTCATCCACTCCCTTCGGAAACGACTGAGCAATAAATGTGGGCTGTTTTTTTGCCTTGATCCCTCCCTTCACTTTCCTTCTTGGCGGCTTTGTGGGTTTCTTTGTGAATTTCGAGAGTTTCTCAATAGTAGCTGGTGTCGCCGTAGATTTCCCACCAGTGATTAGTGGGAGCAGCGACGGCGACGGACATTTTGCGGTTCCAGGTGGCGGGTAGTACGGCGGCTGCTGACCTGCATTTGGACCTCGCATGAGAAACCCTCCTGCAACCTTAATGCAATCAAAAATTTCCTCGCCGCCCTCGCCATCGGTGTCGTCCTCGAGAGCCTTCTGGATCTGCTGTTCCTCGAGCTGCAGCTTCCGTCGCTTCCACTTGCCACCGGGGTCCTTGCCGAGTGTAAGTCGACGCTTTGGTTTCCGCTTTCTTTTGGATTGCGACACAGACGCGCTTAAACTGGCGGCATCGGGAGTCGAAGCGCCGGGTGCTTTTAAAATCTTGTTTGCCGACGAAGCTTCATCGTCTTCTCTGTCGGGATTGGTATCTGCATCAGATGTGTCGTGTTCATCAATAGAAGGGATAGCGGAGGTGCCGGAGCGGTGGCGATTGGGAGGAGGTGGGGAGATTGGCTCCAGTCGACGAAACATTCCGTAGCTTACGCTCGCGGCTTGGATATGTGGAGAGGGGCCTATCGAAGATGGCGCAAGCTCATGAGAGAACAGGACCGAGCAGGTTGATGCGGATTCGAGGTGTTGTTGTGATTCGGGCCGTTTGCGGTCGGATGTCGTGGGATTGTACGATGATGAGACGGTAGCGCGACAATGGAATGCTTTACATTTAGCTAATTGTCAGGGCAAGGGCAACCGACTCGAAACGAGACAGCTCTCACTACATTCAAAATATACAGACTGCAGTGGGACTGGGTCGTTCTAGTACTTTCTATGCAAATAATTGATATTCCTTGTTTTGAAGGCGAAGAAAAATATCGCTATTCATCTTGTCATTGATTGTTGGGTTGAGTCCTTAATGGCGACACATCGCATGTCTTTATTGACCACACCACACCGCCCACCCACGAATTCACACACCCACACCCCGTCTTTTTATTCTGTCTCTACCGCTTTCCCTTCGCTTTCCCTCCACTTCCCATCGCCCTGTTTAATATTTGCTTTAACAAGTTATCCAACACCCCCAATCCGCTGGTCGGAGAAGCCCCAACCATTTACCCGTCGTCTGTAGCAAATGTCCCTCGTCACACTCTCGTCAAGTTCGTCAGACCGCTCATCACCTTACTGGTCCACTCCCGACTCTCCTCTGTCGGCTAGCTACAACAACTTCTATGCCCTCCGCGACCTCCGGGGGTTCACCCTACACGATGGGATCAATGAGGCTTTCAGAGCTGGTGGAACCGATTCTCCGACAACTGATGACAGTAGCGTTCAGCGTCGGTACCACGTCTTCGGCACGCCTACTTCTCAAGCCGGCACGGTCGATGATACCGCCAGCACCAACTTAGAGGTCGAAATCGTGTATGGCGATGTAGGGATGGGTATGGTACGGGATGTGAGAGGAAGTGGTATTGGTTCACGTGGGTCCGAGGCGCTTTCGGGGTCTATACGGTCTATACGGACCATGTTTAGGAGTGAAGATAGGGTGGATCTTCCGCTTGCTCGAGGTGGACAGGGTAAGACGGCTTGGGTACTACTAGATCAACCCGGAACCGCTGTGCCAGAGATTCGTTTCGGGAATATCGGCAGACGACTTTCTGTAATTACTACTTCCGATGGCACAACTTCTCAAAAGTCAGGTCGCGCCGATTCTTCGGAGAATCAGGAGTTGATATCACCGTTGGTGTTGCGCTTGTCTACTTCTCCTCTCCTGGAAGCACGGAGGTCTATTGAGAGCAAATTCAGCGAGGACCTTCCTAAGACGCGAAAAGGAAGTAGCCCAATCATGTGGATCAAGAACAGAGTCAAATCTAGAACTAACAACCGTGACATTGGGAATAACGTGGGTGAGCGGAATAAAAAGGGCAAGAATATTCCGCGGAGACTCCAAAAACGGTTGAGCAGTATTATGGTGTTGCAGGAGACTACCGAGCCTGCATCACACTCAAATGTCAATCTACAGGTACAATCATCATCGCGACTGGGCGGTACCGGAGCGTATGCAAATGTATCTACTCCAGGTGCAAATTCCGATCGGTTTCTCGACCAATTGGACGATGCTCTGAGGGCTGCGAGACCCATTTCACGGATGAGAGAACTTAGTACAACCATCCTGGGGGCTGGCCGCAAACTCCAGACGGGTCCTTCTCCGATCAAGAAAGTTGCGCAAGCGGCATCTTTTAATGCAATAGGTCATGTACAGCTTCCTCCGCGATCGAAATCAGTTCCTCCACAACAAAACAAGCGAAATAACACCTGGGACCTCGAATTCCTCCCCAGCGAAGCCCAAGGAGTCAAGACACCTTCAGAATACCCCATCTACGACAAAAAGCATGTTGGGGGGAAGGTTATGCCACTTTCTCAGGAGCGGAGATATTTTGGTTTGGCAGATATGATTCAATCGCAACCGCCTCTAGCACCGGCAGGAGAAATTCCAGCCCGTTTAGATCCTAAGGATACCTCAGAGCTGACGACCTGCTCGGTTTCAATACTTCATTCGTATTCAGAGTTGGATTGCCATGCCATTGCACCTTTCATTACTCAGGACATACAACGTCCCCAATCGCCGGCTTTTACTACAGCAAAAGATGTTGTTTCAGCTACCGGAAAGAAAATGCGAAGAGCCTCAGTACAAGCCAGGAATATTATAATGCACAGGAAACTCTCGGACGTCAACGAAACGCCCGAAGCATCCAGGTCTCGAAGAGAATCCGACTTGGGGAAAGGGGACAACCCCACCCCAGACGAAGTACCGAGGCGTGTCCACTCAGGCCGCAGTGCAGTCAAATGGATCAAACGCGCCTCGCCCGACAGCGGCGGCCCCTCAGGCATAATCCTCCGTAGGGGCCAATATGAGCCTGAGCTGGAGATTGTGAAGCCAGCAGAAGTAATCATCGAGGAGGCACGCAGAGAGAAACGGGATAGCCGAATCCTTGGCCTGGACCCAGATGCTTACAGCTCTTCTACAGATGATTCGTTCACTTACACTTCTGCGTTGCAGGACATCGCAGGGCTTAGTAAACGCCTCAAAAGCCCGGCCGCCGCCTTCCGGACGCAAGAACTTGAAATCGGGGAGTTGGTGACACCTCCGCCGCCTGGGTATCCAAGGAACAGTATTGCGCCAGGGTGCTTATTGCATGGAGATAAGATACCCTGATTCTCATGGCACGCCCAAGTAAAGAAGGCAACGGAGGGTGAGTTCTGGAGGGTGGGTATTACCTGAGTTCTTTGCTGTTGTGTCTTGATACTGTGTTTAGTTTCGTAAGTGGGGTTCTAACGGGTTACTTACGAATTACTTTTTATTGATGGCATGGCGTTGAGGACTGAGGTGGACAGATTGGGTTTGTGGGTTGGCTGGTTATTTGAATTATTATTAGGCGTCACGACAGCGGAAATAATTGATATTTGTGGGAATAGATGGTTTGAATTTCTTGTGATATCCTCGTTGAAAACGATTGCCAGCCTTCTTCCGCCTCCCCCCGACAGGGAATACTGCGAAGACGCGACGGTAACCGGCGTGCATATTGAAGCATGGTCAATCATTCACTATGTTAACCTGTCTGCATATCTGGAGCAAAGTATACACGGACGAGCGAATAAACTCCCGAATCGGAGGCCGCCCAAACCTAGAGTTCAATGCAATGTTTTTCATATGGCTAGGCTTGGGCTGTTGTATATATAAGACTTGAGACGTGTTACAGACTTGATACAAGCTCAATTTAACCGGGACTGATGGTAAGGTATATAAGTTTCATATATCTAGAGTCTTTCTCTTTTTCTCTTTATTCCGTTTACAAACTCCTCTGGCACTATGATGGCCTCTAGATCAAGAACCAGATTATTCATTAGTTGGGCGAGCCACTCATACTGACCTTCATTTAATGTCCAAAAAACGCGAATCACTTTCATTCGGCCTGTGCCGTTGTAATTTTGTATCATCAAGATGACTTAATTGCTGTATGATTCCAAAACCCTTACCCCAGAAACAATCACTTCAAAATTCCTGAGTCATTTCCGACCATACGGACCATGTACTAATGCATTTAACATCTCCTCCCTTTCCGTAATCGGATGTAGGTTTTTGGTAAACCTCTACCAACAATACCAACTCTTTGTCTCGTCCCCAAACCCTAGTGTTTGCCCACCCCCATTTTCGGGCGAGTTTTGTTCCAGACTCTTGTGACGAGCGAGTTTGTGAGCTTAGTCACGAGAGGCTGGGTACGAGACAAACCAATTCTTTCGACTGCGACTGTTCAACGGCAGAGCAAGTAAACCAGAAAGGATGAAACTGATATATATCTAATCCTCTCTCCTTCTACCCTTCATCCCCATTTCCGTCCAAGACATTTACCACGATGATACCCATGCCAAAAGATCCATTCACAACAATTTTATTATCTTCCTTCTCATGTTTGCTACTACTATAGTGTACACAATACAATTTCTCGAATGGACTAGTTGTATTGCAATAGCTGATTCAGTGTCTGCTTACTTATTACCCACTGGGCGCATTGATGTACCTGTACCTCTCACCAGTGATGTTTATGATGACGAATTAGTTTGTGTGTCTGCTCATTCGATCCTACAACCCCACTTATTTGCTATGAATATAGCTACTGAGGAAACCATTCCTAGCTAGTACCCACAATTGTATTTCAAGATATCGATTACGATTTATATAAATTTTCAATTGCCAAAGAATTAACGGTTTTTATACAAACTACTCCTCGGGGGGACTGTATTATACAAACTACCCTCATCTCAGAAACCTTATATAGAATTCCCCTGTCACCTACAAACCGTGGATAAAAAGGCTCCAAAATCGCAACTGATAATTTCTCTTCGGTAAAGTATTTTAGAGTTTGTTATGTGCAAATTACTGTGCAAATGCCAGTGATACATTGTAGTAACTTTGGAATGACTTATGTCATTGCAGACACGGTCGAGAGTCATCTAATTTAATCCACTGCCCCATTGTTTTATAATTCATGATATCGATCAACTTCACAACGCCATAAAAATAATAGCCTACCGGTACCACCAAATGCACAAGTCATCAGTCTGCATAATATTACTTGTTGTTTGTTGTGTTTTGCATTTCTTCACATTTTTGTAGGAAGCTTCGAAGGGAGGGGTATTCTGTATAATATTTTGAAATGAGGGTAGTTTGTATAAAAACCGAAGAATTAAAGGTGCATAATGGTGGTAAATGTATAGAGAGTCCGGAGACGTGCCAGAAATTAGCCGCGCAACCCTAAACAACAGGTGTATAACAACACCCCCTATCTATTTGCGAATATTATAACGAAATAGCTTTGTGGTATACCGCATTTTTGGTCATTTGCAACGAAACGTTATCACTATACTACTAAGGATGTTTCATATATAATGATACCATATTGTTAAATATGGCTGTGCTACTCGAGGTTACTCGAAGTTATTTGTGCGTCCTCTCCTTTCTCTCACACTCTCCCTTCCTTGTGCTCGCTTTACCATTTTGGAGAATTATGCCCTAACATCTGCAACAGGAGATATGCAGTAGGCAGAGCCATAAGGTCAGACTTCCTGGATCACAATTCAGAGTATCAATCACAATACCACCCGAACAGACGCCTTGCAATACACATAGTAGATTTTTGGCATGACAGTTTGGCCTGAGAGAGTACCATGTACCGATGCGACTGTCTCTGCAAACTCAAACATGAAAAATCTCGGCCTACAAGAAACCTGCCACATCCAAAAAACGGAAGGGTAGACAAATGGGGAGTCTCCGGTTCTCCCTATCGTCCGTCCGGAAAGAGGCGCGGAAGGCGAAATTTAGAGCTGCTCTCTTGATAATGCGAGACAAGAGATGCAGCCACAAGTACGGTGGAATGGGAACCAAGGAAGGAGGACAACGCCTTTGCGGGTGCCCATATCGTCCCGTCGGCACGGTCCGAGTTGTTCACGGAAACCACGATAGCTCAAATCCCGGCACAACACAAGGATTCGAAGCCCAGCTGGAAAAGGAGCACGATTGCCTCGCCAATCACAGTTAATGCTGTGTGGAAAGGGAGTGATGCTTCGTTCGGACCTCCACACTCACACAAATTGTTTGATAGCTTTTTGTGGACAGCTGAGCCCGTATGTGTCACAATACATGTTACTCTGTGCAATTTCTGACGTACGCTTTTTATAGTCATCCACTTTACTCTTCCGTATCATGGTCAAGCTCGAGGACTCAGGTATCAACAGTGGTGGGGCCAAGATATTTACCAGTACGGCCAAGAGTTCCCTTCGTCACTCATCTGGACCTGAGATTACAACCAGTGTGTTCTCTAAATGCTCCGGATGATGATGAGCTGGACGATGATTCGGAGGAATCTAGTAGAATAGCGCGCCGCTGATGAACAGAAGCTAGCGATTGCTGAGGTCTAGATTCTTACCTTTTTTTCCCCTCTTCTTTGCTTGTTCTTCAGAATTATGGGCTTTTGTTACCGCTCATAGGGCAACAATATAAATATGATATTTTTTACGGGTTCCATGTATTGGATATATGCTAATGATCTCAAGTTTATTGCAGTTTGAAGGCGCGCCGAGTGATACCCTGCCCTCGCTATCTCCACCAGCACCTCTGCGTCTCCCTATGGACATATCTGCGCAAAAAAATTATAAAAGCCACCCAGGATTTCCCCCATGCCTCAAGCAAACATTTGCTCTTGTTAAAAGCACCATATGAACGTTAGAAAAAATTCATCATTTGTAAAAGAAGCCTCTAGTCCAACCTACGCCCGAATGAAGAGAACCCCAGAAAGCAAAATTAGAAAACAATGTGCTACCGTTTTTGCCGTAGACCATTATTCGTATAAGCTCCGATAATCAATTCTAGGTCTGCGCAAGGAAATGTCCCAGGCCTGCTTTCTCCCATTGTGTAAAGGAAACGTGTTTGCGGAGACCGTTAGGGCCGGCGCCCGAACCCACCGAGCTATGACCGTCCTTGCGGGTCCTAATCACATCTTTTAAGTGCTGTACGAATAACTTGAAGATCCTATTCTTTAAAATGTGTTCTCAGCATGCCGCATAAAGAGGAGCATCTTTGAACCCCGGAATTATCCATAGATTGCTGGTGTCCGAGTGGCAACCATGAACAATGAAGCACCGGTTCGTATGTTTGCGGTAAGCCCCAAACAATAGCCAACAACTGAAGCAGCTGAGTTTCGTAACAGCAATGTAGCTAAATGGTTAGACCCCGGACTCGGACAATTGATGTAGATATGCCAAGAGAGCACACTCCGCGTGAGGTTTCATTTGCTGCTCACGGACATTCTTTTTATCGATGATCAGTAACTTGGGGCAGCCTTTCGTTCTTGGGAATCTGATTGGCCTTTAGATCCAGCTTAGCTTCACAACTGCCGATGTCGCCAAGAATGGTCTGTATATCTTCTAACTCTTCTGCAATATCAGTAGCTTTGCACGCTTCAATTTCTTCTTTGCTTTCGGCCACATATTCATCGTAAACCGCAGAAACATCGGAGGTTGCAGCCATCTTTCAAACACACGCTTCAAGGTAGCTTTGGGTGGGAAATTGGAGACACCGGGGACCGGAGTGGACCAATTTCACCTCTAGCTTACGGTCAAGCCAAGGCCGCATCTGAGGAGAGAACGCCATTTTGAGAAGATTTTCGATATGGACGTTAAACTTTGTCGCCTTACGAAGTAATCGGCTCAGCGAAAATTCCGATAAAGCTGGCAGAGATAATGTCAGTTCATGCAAGAAGAAAAAAAAAGGAACGTAGAGGGACGAACGTCCAGTAAGACAGCCGAGCAACTGGGACAGACAATTGTTGCACGCCTACGAGAAGGAAATGATCGCTCAAAAATCAGTGAGAATATTCCCCGCAACAACTACCTATCCTAATAGCCCGGCTACTCTATAGGACCGCCCCCCCCACAATGTGTAGGCGGGACTACTTACTATTTTCAGAATACTCTTTGACAAACTCGAGGTTATCCAACTGGTGTTCTCCGCAGCCAAGTCTCTCCAGTTCTCAGTAAGCACCCACAACTCTAGATTGGACACACACCTTCGACAACACACCTCACCGCCTAGTTTTGCCAAGACTTCCCCTTTTTTGGGCAGGTTGCGGTTTTACTTTGGCTTCATTATCGCATACCGGTGTGTGGCTGCTCACCTTTGGGGAGTGTATCTTGTCTTTACATCGCTCGATACCACTCAGCATTGACACTGACCGGTAGTCCCCCTTCTGGGGCCACTCGCCTTCTTTTCGGTTGTTTTACGCCAGTTATGACGATTTACGACATGCAGTACTTGTGAGGATAAATAGGGTGTGACAGCGCAGCAGTTCAATGAAGAGTTTTTCTGAGGACAGCATGCTCTGACCCACGACACTCGGAGAGGCTACAAAGACCTGCTTCTCAGGCACACGAGCACCAGTATGAGTTGTTCCCATGGATGCATCAACCCACTTAAACAGCGAAAATCGGTAGACACATCATACAGCACTGTACTTCCCATGGAGCACGGTTGGGGCATTCCTCTGCAATCACATCATATGGCACCCTGTGCTTAGCCAATGCGACACTGGATCTGAACAGTTACATTTCTGGGGGAGGACTAGAATATGGTGCCCTGGGATAATGGGGGTGGAAGAGGGGAGGGGGTGAAATTTTCGTTTTTGGGTAGTGCATGGAGAGCTCTGCCATCTAGCCGGCTCACTCGGAGGCGGAGGGGAATCGGTCTTTGTCATACTCTAATTAGAGTGAATACAATATGATTAAACAACAACAACAACTCTAGATTGGACTCAACAAAGTCCCGACTACATTCGGACAACTCTTCGAAAACCGTGCTCAGAGCGGAACAGGTTATGACGAAGTAATTATGAATAGCTTTATTATCACCAATAAACTTGTTTTCGGACTTGTAATTCTGAAGGGTTGAGGTGAAGTGCTGGAAGAAGAGATTTCAAACATCTTTGAAAGCCCGCAAACGGGATCGTGTTCGTCCGAAACCAATTGAATGAATGTCGTGATGCAGCTGCAGCATCAACAACTTCTGAAATTCTTCAGTAGACCCCATTTCCGGTGGTGGACTGTTGCCGGCAATGGTGAAAATCAGCTTTTCCAGGTTTCCGACGGTGGTGGCAGTGGCTACGGTAGACCCGGCGGAGGGTCACAGCGCGAGTGATAGAGCTTCAGTTCATGTGTCTTACGAATGTTAAGCGGACGAAGTCTATTCTACTATCTAAAGGAAAAGCCCGGTCTTTATATACATGAAGGCTTGGAACTCCATAGAAGTCCATAGAAGCTCACGATTGCAAATACCAGTGGCGGTGGCGAGTGAAAACTCGTGGATGAGTCTACGACTGTGAGTCCGCAGCCTGTGAGTCAATTCGGCGATCTCAGTATCGGCGACTTCATTTCAGATCATATAGTAATAATGTGTGTTGCATGTGTACCTGCATCGTGAGCCTCACAGCTCAGGTCCGTTTGATATGCAGTTGGTGTATGAAGATATGCCTCAGGGGAGCGGCTCATACGAGTGCAAACGGATATGCAAACGGATATAGATATGGAGACGAATATGGATATGGATATGGGAGTCAAGTCTGTATATATAGAGGCCTTCGGCCCTCTAGTCAAGACAATCAACAAGTCTAAGAAGCATCCAAAGTAACAATGTGCGCCAAGCCCATATACGAGTGAGACAATGAGATTCCACGGATCCTCAGATGGCCTGGAAAGAAACAACACCATCAAAATTCCTTGACCGCTTGAATAACGCCCCGAGATATTGCGTTGTATGTATGTAGCCATCTATCGCCTTAGTTACGCCACATCTCACATCTGATGAGTAACTCCAGGTTTGCACTGCCCTGCGATCACGGCATTTGAATTCCCTCAATCGGAGCATCGTTACGATGTAGCTCGCCCGACTGATGACTCGAAAACAGTGTTACAATCGCATCAAAACGACAGGGTCACCTCAGCGCTGACTATAGCAACGGAATGGTGTAGTTCTGATATGTTATTTGCCTCACCGATGCATCTTCAGTTCTTGTTACGAGCACGCACTATCGCTAGGCACCTGATCCCAGATATTCTAAAGGTAAGAATGACTCTTAACGAGAAGATTGCATCTATCCTCTAGAGGACTAAAAGGAAGTAGACCTAAGAAATTCGGAATATACACGGGTGAGAGTTTCATGTCTCAGCACTCGGATGCGTCAGGGCTCGGCCCACGGCGAATTAATTTGGTTCGAGAGGGGGCAAGGAAGGTCCATCTGACCTAAGTCTACAAGTCCTTCCACTAGCTAGCTGCATTCGAGCCATAAAAGGTACACCTATTCCAACAACCTCTTACGCTTTGCGAGTGATATGCAGTGTCTGCCGGTTAATTTGTCCTTCAATAACATGCTAGAATGGCTTGCTGCGGATTTCAACCCTGTAAACTTACTAAGCATATGGTACGCTACATTTAGAGCCGGATATACCCACGAAGTTTCCCTAGTCTATAGATTAGAAGTTCCCCATATTGCCATAGCCCCAAAGTGTATGTGGAACCAGTGCGGAATCCTACTGCTCCTGATTTCTGATACGTACTGTAGTGAATTTATGCTCGAAGAACCTTCATAATTCGTGCATGTAGAAATGAGGGGTTACTATCTTTGTACTATCATGGTCAAATCCTTCCTGGTCCAGCCTTTGGATATCGGGCCGTGTTCACGGATTTTGATCGTCTAACATTGTCTCGCAACGCTATGGATAAGCGGAATACTCGTGTTCCGATGTCGGATTGGGGGAGGGGAAACAGCTACATTCGGGAGATACTCGAGTAAGGCTGTCGTACTCTAGTTTATATATTACTCCAGCAATATTCCGTGGGGCTTAGCCAAGTAATAAGGAGTGACCGACGGGATCTCCGTCCGATCCGCCGGTCGATAAGAACTTCTACCTATGCACGTCTTAATTAGAGGGGTATAAATCTTCGTATACGTAAAAACTGTATCTATCCTGCTTTGAAAAATCATCATGTTGGATTTCTAAACGGACGGTGAGGGGGCGCTCCAGCGGCTGCGCAAACTGAAAGGAAAGAAGTGATATAAAACCCTAAAACCCTAAAGCCCTAAGCAGCGACGCACTTCCGCTCGAGCAAGTGATGTGGAGTTCAGATATTTGGTGGAGGCCTCACATACGTATATACCTATGTGTACGCGTAGGCGCAGCACTCAGCACCCAGACGTAGACTGATTCGTTGCCAGCTGCAGACGTTTAGTTTGTGGTGAGCGCTAGCATGCGTAGTCGAGAGCCAGAGAATATCAGCGAATTCCGTTTGTCAGGCTTTGTATCACTTGAATGGCGGTATCTTATCAGATTACCAGCCCTAACTATCGTCCACCTTCTACATACAGACTGGCCAATGTCACACGCATATGCATGACACGCAGGAGCAGGCAACAGCGCCCCCTCCTTCAGAGCCGCTTGACGGTCGCATTTAACAAGCAATGCAAGAACAGCAGCCGCAAAAGCTCGCGAACAAATCCCAACCCAAGACAAAAAGCTATCTACAAATCAACGACCATGGTCCTTCAGGAAATCGACGCCGACTACATCAGTAGGACTGCACTTGTCAGCCTGCTGCGTCGAAAGTTCGGAAACAATTACTCTTTCCAAGTATGTACTTGTCGCTGGGGGGCGAACTATGACTGACAGAATGTAGCAACGGGGTGGACAGTGGGTGGTCGAGGTGCCCGATTACATTTCAGACGTATGTAGGCGCAGCAAGATGTAGCAGAGGCGAACGCTGAGTGACACAGGATGAGATCCAAGGCGCGCAGGGCTAGGCTGGGTTGTTGGAGCAACGGGGGTGTCTAAGCCTCGCCGGATGTGCGGGGTTGAGGTCATGGGGCGCAAGGCTTGAGCGAGCGGTTTTCCTTGGGTGCGAGTGGCGAAGGGAGAAGGGTCTGCATTTTGTTGTATGTCGCGCTGTGATTTGCAAATGCCGATTGATTTTGCTGCCGTTTACGGCTCTGAGGCTGTGTGTGTGCTCGCTTCCGCGGTGAACCGCCGCCGGCCACTGGGATGAGATGAGTGTGCATGCATGACCGGCAGGTGCGAACACGTTTTGCGCGCACGCTTGTTGATGCCAGAGATATAAGGCACGCTCCGCACGCAGTTGATCAGTCTACCATACCGAAATACCAGAACCCGCATTCCCGAGTAGCATTCCCGAGTAGCAATCAGTCCGTCGCCATGTCTGTACCTATTCCAACCGGACTGTCTCATCACGATCCTCTTTTCGATGATGCGAGTTTGCGGCACAAAAGACTGGCGAGCGATGGCCAAAGGCTATTCTCACCCAGCAACGATATATCAATCGATATCCTCGACGTCTTGAAGGCCGAAACCGAAGGCAAGTGGTGTCAATTGTCGCGTGCGCAGGTGTGGCAGTATTAACGGGCTACACAGTGAAAAGAGCCACCTACACGGACAGCAACGCATTCGAGAAATGTCTACACCAGCCAACAAACGGCAACAGATTCTACGTCCTGAAGCCTTCCAAACCAAAGGTGATTTCACGGTGTACGCTACACATCTCAGAAGACTTGGCAAGGAAGGTGATAGAAACTCACAAAGTCATGCCCTCGTTTTTGGACCATCTCCATGCATATGGGCGACGGGAGAAGCGGGAACAGGATGCCTCGTTTGGCGGTGGGAGATACAAACTTGGGTTTTCAGACTCGAAAATCGCCGAGTATGAGCTCTGCTATACGCTCAAATTCGGCGTTAACAACGGCCGGAAAGAGGCGCTGGATCCGTATGCGTGGTCGATACGTCAGACATCGGTCTATCAGAAATTCCGGTATAGTGAGCGCAACTCTACCTGGATCCTTGTCCAGCCTGCGGAATCGGTTCAATCGCGGTTGATTGCGGCAGTCTCGAATGAAAAAACAAATGGCCCGGAGGAAGCCCTCGTTCAAAACCCCTTGAAGATGCATCTTCTCTTTTTGTCGGCGGTCAGCGAAGGCTGGAGAGACTATTACAATCACCTCGAGAAGATCTTCTACCACACGGTACGGGATAGCCCGATATATGGATTTGAAATTAACCTGTGCTGACCAGCTTTTCAGACCACAGCGGCAGTGAACTTCTCCGTGCAGCGAAGCAATGAAACATACAGCCCGCAAAGCCCTAGTTCCCGCTTTGAAGGAAAAAGAGATCCACTCGAGCAATTCGAGGTAGACTTCAAAGATGTCCAGGATTTGCAGCGGTTTGAGGAACTTCTCCGACGTGTTAAGACAGCGCTGGAAATCAACGAAGACTCAATTAGAAGCCTGAAAGCTCTCAATAACAAACTACGAGATCTTGCGGGAGTGGAGAGTTCCCCGGCTTCGTGGAGTGAAATCGACATTGAAGCAGAACAGCAATTGGCGACTGTTGCCAGGCACAAGAGAAACTTCGATACTTTACTCAAAAATGTCCACGGACGGGCGCAACTGGTATGCTCCGCCAATGCAATTCCATATACAAAGAACCCAGCTAATCCTGTCGGCATAGCTTTACAATGTCTTAGATTTCAGAAACGCTCTCACCGTGTCATTCACTGGACAGCGAGCCGTAGACATCAGCTACTTGCAGCACAACGAGAGAACGATGATGTCAATGATCCAAGAAATGTCAACCCGAGACGCGGTCGGAGTCAAAATCCTGACACTGCTGGCCACTCTTTACGTCCCAGCATCATTCGTGGCAGTAAGTCAAAGCGTAAACTCGATGCTCACTCATCGTAAGACGCTGACCTCTGTTACGGATTCTCATCAGACTTTTATGGCTGCGGGCGTTGTAACGTTTGATGAAAAGCGTTCCAGTCACAAATCAATTGATTTCAAGCGGATGGCGCTGTCGAGGGAGACGATGATCTTCTACGTTTGTTTCACGGCCATGTTGATGTTCATAACGTATGGATGTTGGTATTTGTGGATGAGGAAGGCGGATAAAGCGGTGGCTGTGAAGTTTGCCCTCTCGCGGGCGAATTCGATGGAGCCAGAGAAGGGTATGGCGCGAGCTATGACTGGGCATTCCGGGTTCTCTGGACCCCCGATGTCACCATCAATGTCACCACTGTCACAAATATCATCACCACCGTTTCCGCTGTCGCCACGGTCAACCATGACGCGATGAGGATGTATTATATTATATAATTATCATAACTTAAGTGTATTTTTGTGGAGTTTGGAGTTGGAGTTGGAGTTGACTCCTGAATTGAATACAAAAGTTCATATTTCCGGCTGCTAAGTGTTTCACGCTATGTGAACGAAATGGCGCTAGGTTCGGCTATAGATAGAGCAACCCAAGACGACAAGGTCTGACAAGAAGGCGTCTTCAGCCTTTGTGTAGCTATACGCACCATCACACCATTGGTTGCTCTGTCAGAAGAAAGCACAATAATCAAATATTTTCATTTCGTGATTCCCAAACCGCAATTTCATGATCAGCTCCTTTTCTAGCTTGGACGGAATTGGCAACACCAAGGCCGGCGCTAGACTTACACGAGCACCCCCGCTCGGAACTGCCCTATACAAGTCTCACCTTGTTTCCTTCCTTCACAATCAATGCCCCTCCATCTCCACCACCACGGGCCTTCGAGGTCTCTACCAGCAACAATAACAACAACAACACCGCGATGAGTGACGCGAGCGCAGCTTACAGGGCCCTGATACGCGCGCTCGACCAAGCCGAGACCGAGAGTCTGTTGGGAAAGAAGTTCATTCCGGACGACAAATTCGACGAAGTGTTTACGTTCGAGCTCCTCGAGAGCATCGCCAAAGACTTGCTCGGCGAGGACGACCGCAACAATATTCAAGTACTATACCATGGATACCGGAAGACGATTGCAATATTGGTGTGGATGACTTGGGAGTCGTGCTTCGTTAAGTTCTGGAACGATAGAAAGAGCGACCAGCACTTACCGTTGGATAAGGAGACACTGAACAGACTCGATTCAAATCTCTGGTGGCCAAAGTTCGATGAACTGCAGTATAAATTCCTGGCGCGCTGGTTCAGCGAGGAAACAGAGTCGCAGCAATGGTCGGAGGATTTCGTGCTCCCGATTATTGCAAAGGAGTGGAGGAACAAGGGAGGTTTCTCAACAGTGTTTCGAATAAAGATACATCCGCGATATGACTTTCTGAATTACCACTATGAGGAGGGGGATCAAGAGGTATTCCCATCGTTTACATCTCACTTTTTACTCTCCCGACTGACTGCAATAGCAGTCACACTGGTATGCCCTCAAGCAGCTCAAGAATTCTGAGGACGCCAAAATTTCAAAACGCAAGATCCAGGAATGGCAAAATGAAGTGTCAGCGAATGCACTGGTCCGCAAACAGCAACATGCAAACATCCTCCCGCTCCTCCACTCCCATACCTACGGCTCTCTGTGCAACCTTATCTTTCCACTCGCCAGCTACAACCTCAAGGAGTTCTACGACAAGGAAACACATCCGCCGCTATGGCATCTAGCGCCGGAGCCTCGGCTGCGCTTCATGGAAAAGATCTCAAGGCTTATTCCTGCACTAGGAACTATTCACCAAGGGAAAATCGACTCCAATAGCCGGTGGGTTGGAAGCCACAGGGATCTCAAGCCGGCAAATATTCTGGTCTTTGGAAACTCGCAGCGGTTTATGATCTCCGATCTGGGGCTGATGCGGTATCGCGAGGTCAAGTCTGAGGACCGCGACTACTCGGGGGTGGACTGGGGCCGTGGGACATCGGCGTATAAGGCACCGGAATGTGATGAGGACGGGAAGAAGGTGGGGAGAGGGGCAGATATATGGTCAATGGGGTGTATCCTCGCTGAAGGAATCACATGGTGTGTCTGTGGGAAGGAAGGGATCGAGCAGTTCACTGAGAAACGGCGGACCAAGAACTTGGAAAACTACACAGACGATTGGTTCTTCAGCAAATACAGTTCTGGGCGCGATGGAAAGAAGGTGGTCACAAAGCTGAAACCGGAGGTGCGCGCGTGGTTCGATGAAATACGGAGGATATCGAAGAACTCGGAGGATAAACCTGACCCACTCATCTGTGGAGCATTAAAAGTGGTAGAATCGATGCTGAAAGAGAACCCGCGCGGGGCGAAGGGTCGTCCCACCGCCGAAAAGATCGATTGTGAATTCTACGCCATCCTGAAGCGGGAAGCAGATCGCCTGGGGTTACCATTACACGTCGATGAGCCGGAGTATTACACTGCACATAAACGAGACCCAGGCCGCCAGCCACTCCCGTTCTCGTACTCTAGATCTACAAGTTTGATGGCTCCACAATTGTCACAGGCGAAGAAACGCCGACGAAGCGAGATTGAGTCCGTCCCGGCGACACCGATTGCGCTTTCAACTCAGTCCTCAACCATGTCAAATATGTCAGATATGTCAACCATGTCAACCATGACCGTGCGTCCTCTCAAACGCAAGCGCGATATCTCTGCCTTCGTGCACCTAAAGCGTCTTGACACAGTGCGTATTCACCCCCCTCAAACGACGTCCCCACATACGCTAACCCGGACTAGATGTTCTTAATTGACGACTACGTAGACAACTCGGAAGCACCCTGGTCCAAGATCCGTCGTAGTGTCTCCAAGCTCGCCTCGATCGCAACAATTTGGGACCAAGATGGCGTTGACCTCGCCTTTATCAACAACCAGCAATACTTTTCTTGTCTCGGCACGACCGCGGACGTTCTCTCTGCGCTCGACTCTGTGGGTCCTTCTGACGAGCTTCAATGCTCGCTGAAGCGGAAACTCGACGAGATGCTAAGTGATTACGTGAACCGGTATAAAGACGACCATTTCACAAAACCGTTAAATCTCATCGTCATCACGAGCGGGGATTTTCAGCAGCACGATGAGTTTGAGGAAACAGTGATGCAGTGGGCAAAGGAGCTTGATGCTATGTATGCGCCGAAGAGTCAGCTAGGCCTGCAGTTCGTGCTGGTGGGCTGTAAGGAGGGTAACGTTAGGAGGTTTTGGAATCTGGATGAGAAGATGTGGAAGCTTTATGGTGTGAGGTAGGTTGTATCCTGCACTTTTGTCGTAGGGGAAACACTGACAGGAGACAGGGATATGGTGGATGCTACGTGCTATGACCCAGATAAACTGGAGGATCCGAAGATACTGGAGAAGATTATGTGTGGAGGCATGATTAAGACTTTCGACAGACTGGATGCGGATGAACAGGAAGACTGGGAGATGCTTGGGATTGGGTATTAATAATTTGGATCTCAGCAGGAAATTAAGCAAGGCATTGCGTTGCTTGGGGTGTTAATGGCTGTTATCGTGTTTGTTTCGTTTTACGATGCTTTTTCGTCATTCGTCCTTAGTGTACCGCATTCCGAGACTACTCCGTCCTCAGTATACGATGGGTCAGCGAGTAGTTAGAGCTAATTGACTAACCATGAATTTTCATCATCGGAGTAGGAATCATTGCTTAACGAGACTGTACTCATGAAACATCATTTAAGCATCAGAACCGGGGAGGAGTAAATAAATAAACATAGCTCCAACAAATAAACTAAGTTCACATGCCAAACAACTAAAAATGCTCATAAAATCCCAAACAACCCTCCAAGTAAAGACTCCAAACTCCCAACCGACCAACCCCCGATCCCTTTCACACGCCCTTAAAATCCTCCTCCCACCCTCCGTCCTCCCCCACCATTTCCTCCAATAACCTCTCAACCTCACTTTCCACAACTCCCTCACATCCCGCCACACGCCTTACCCTCTCCCGCTCCAGAATCCACTTCCCGACCTTATAGCGCTGACTTTTTTCCTCTGCGGCGTCGTACCGCCACCCCAGCTCCTCGCCACAGACTCTACACCGGAAATCCGACACGGTGTGCAATCCAGTCACCAGCTGGCGCTGCTGCGGCGCAGAGAGCGTTACGCTTTCGGATGTGAATGACGATGACGTGAGCAAGTATGCCCGCCCGTGGCGGCCTGTAAACGTCTTGCTGATTATGCACGATGAATGGCAGAGGTGCGTGTGGCACCGTGTGCAGGTGAGGATTGTTTGCGGAGACGACGCCACTGTGTATGGCGGTGACGGCGTTAGGTAGCGCGGGAATTTGAGGAGTGAGAGGAGGGAGGTCATGGTGGGTTTGAGACGACGGTGTTGAACTGTCGGTGGAGGGTCAATTGGGGAGCTGCCTAGTTTAAAGCTCGTGTGAGCTGAAGATGGGATACCGGGGTGGAGGGTGGAGAGACGGACTAATTGGTTGGAGCTTGATGGAAGGTGGTGTAACAATAACACAACGTCATAGGCGTCGAGATGCAGATGTGATTGTACTCGAACAAAGACAATCCAGATATCAATAACACATAAGAGTAGAAGAGAAACATGGAAATCCCTCCCAGGGGAAAAAAATCAGCAGAAACTAACAGTACAACCGTAAAGCATCAACGGTAATTCATCACGCCTTTTTTTTTTAAACACTGTTGTCATTTGCATCGTCGACCTTTGCCTTCTTATCCTTTCCTTCCTCTACTTCCTCCTCCACTTCCTCCAGCTTCCGCTTCGCACTGCTGCTGCCCGTGCTTCCTTCGCCACCAGACTTGGGCTTCTTCCTAACGAGCCCGCTCAGATCGTTCGCCGACTTCATGGCCTCCTCCAGCGCCTCCTTCGCCAACAGTGGGTCTGATCCACCCCCAAGAAGCTGTCCCAGCAAGCCGTTTAGTTGCTCGTTGCCTTCCAACGCCACGGGCTCCGGAGGGTTTCTGAGATCGTGCACCCTCTGTTCCAACTCCGCAATCATCTCCTTGACTTCTTCGATCTGCTTGCTCTCCTTTGATTCCGTCACCTTCCCCTTGCCCTTGGCGTCTTCACCGGCTTTGGCCTCTGCTTCGTCGATCTTGGCTTGTTCAACCGTGATTCGAGCGCGGCAGGACGTAATTGATTTCTCAACGTGGCAAGCAGCAGCTTCGCGGAGTTTGGTGGCGTCTTCGGGCGACAAGTCGCCGGACGCGGAAAATTCGAGCGCAAGAGCCATCTTGAATTCAGCCTCGGAGATGAGGGTAGACTCAATGGGGTAGAGATCGTTCTTAAGGGTGAGCGCGGAATCAAAGTCTTTGGTTGCCTGCGGGAAATTTTCGGATTCAAGTGAGACTTCGCCGAGGAGGTCGTACACGTCCGCGAGCATGGTCTTGGTGTCTTTGATTTGCTGCGGGTTCAGCTTGGGAATTGTGAACTCCTCCTTATCTTCTTTGTTTTCGGCGGTAGTCTCTTTGTCTTCGGTAGAGGCGGCGAGTTGTTTTTCGAAAAAGACACGTGCAAGATCAAGGACTTCCCAGGCAGCACCCATCTCGTCTTCGTCCTCCTCCTCCTCTCCCTCTCCCTCAGCTCCCTCCTCTTCTTCGTCATCAAAGTTCTCATCGCCCTGGAATTGGAACAGTCCCGAGGCCTTTTTGGCTTCGACAAGTTTATCGGCCTTGTCTTCGGGCTCTTCGGAGATGGCGGCTAGATCTTTGTCTTTCCCATTTTCACTTGCCGGTTTGTCTTCCTTGTCGCCAGTAGGGACACCGAGAACATCGCTCTTGTCAATGGCGACTCGGTAGAGCGAGCGACCATAGAGGTAGAGGAGGTGCGCATTGTTGGGGTTGTTTTCGCCGTGTATCTCTTTTTGCAGCTCGCAAGCCTGGGCGTACAGGTCAGAGCTGAGAGGATAGTCCTTAGTCGCGTAAGCTTTTAGGGCGCGAGCTTTGAGGGAGGTGAGCGCCGAGAGCTTTTCAGTATTTGTTGTCGTCATAATGTCGTTTATATATGTGTGTAATCGTATGGAGTGAGCGAGAGTGTGGAGAGGTGAGAATTGTTTGGTACTTGAGAGAAGGAGGGTGGAAGGAAGAGGAGGGAAGGAGGAAAGAAAGGAAGGCTGAAACGAGAGATGAATGAAAGGGAAACGCCAAGCCAGTCACGGCTCTCTTTGATTTACGCATAGGGCGCGTCGCAGCCATCTCAATCATCAACCATCACAAACAATGCCACCGCAACCTCAGTCCAAAAACAAGACCTCTCTCACCACTTTTCTTCGCCGCGCTCGAAATCCGCCATCATCACCAAGAAGTCAGCTCACCAGTGACCCGTTTAAGCCCCTCTCTCGCTCCTCAACTCCGATCCGCGCTTCGCCAGCTCCCCCGCCCCGCGTTCTCGCTGTCGAAATCCCTCTTTCCACCCTCCGCCCCATCGCATTCCGCGTCTTTACGAAGAAGCATAATCTCACCCTCAAATCCGACGCCTTAACGCTACTATGTCAATTCGTGGGTCGACGCTGCGGCGCAGAATGGCGGGACTCGGGCGCGGGCGAGAAGCTACTTGACGAGGTTGCGCGACGGTGGAAGCGCTCTGAGGCAGCGGGAAAGATTTTGGTGGATGGCGGGGACGTGCTCAAGGGTGTGCTCAAAGGAATGGATGTTCCCGCTGGTGGTGCTAACGATCGTTCCCCGCTCAGTCGTTCAAGCTCAAGTCTGGCGTTGGATATGGCTGGGGATATTCCGAGCAGTATGCTCATGGGAGGAAGGGAGGATGTAGATATGCCGGAAGCGGAGAGGGATGAGATTGAAGATAAGGTAGATCCCAAGGAGTATTTTAAGATTGTCGATGCGTTTGAGCAGCCAAAGATGGTTTATAATACCTCTAAGAAATTGTTTGAACGGTATGTCGCCCTCTTTCCGCCTTCCAAACGCAGTCACTGATATATGTAGAGGACCGAAGCCCTCGCTTTTACCTCCGCCGACAGCTAAGACTACACTCTTCCGAACGCGTTACAACCTCGTCCACTCCCGCCTCCTCCGCAACGACACCTTCCTAGCACCAACCTACTCCAAATCATCAAATTCGAAGCCAAAATCGTATCACAAACTCACGCCCATTTCCGCGCTTCTGGGACGAGCAGGTCAGAGCTTCCTGCTCTTTGGAATGCTGCAACACTCCCCCTCTGGAACCCTGTCTCTCTACGACCCTACTGGCGAAATCGCCCTCGACACTACTCTCACCCAGCCGCTCCCGGATGCAAACGCGAATTGGTTCTGTCCTGGCATGTTTATAATCCTTGACGGGGTGTACGAAGAAGATGGCCGCTTCACAGTTTACACCGCGCTTTCTCCACCGCCAGAACGCCGCGAGGTATCCGCAGAGGTATTTGGACATGTGGACTTCCTGGGTAACGGGGTGAGCCTCGATATGTCTACGCTAACAGCCGATGGGCAACAAGGGCGGATGATGCGCAGGGTTGAGACAGCACTCACGCATATCCGTTGGGTGGCAGTGGGCGAACTCACACTCGACACCCCACGGACGCTAGAAGCGCTGCGCCACTTATTTGAACACTACTCCGATAACCCTCCCATGCTCTTCATCCTCTCGGGAAACTTCTCGTCCATCCCTGTGGCGCCCAGCGACGATAATGCAATCCGTGCATACAAGGAGAACTTTGATGCCCTAGCCTTGCTGTTATCTGAGTTCCCAAGTATATGTCAGGATAGCACCCTCCTCTTCGTCCCTGGCGACAACGACCCCTGGGCATCCACGTTTTCCGGTGGAAGCGCAACATGTTGGCCGCGTCGTGGTGTGCCAGAAGTATTCCTGAACCGCGTTAACCGTGTCGTAAAACATGTTAAGTGTGCCAGCAGCCCGTGTAGGCTGGGATATTTCACCTCAGAAGTTGTAGTTTGTCGTGACGATATCGTAGGAAGGATACAGCGCTCAGCAATCCGCTTCTCGAAGCCCCGTGTCGACGACAACGAAGATGCGATGGATGTAGACGTGGGAATGGAAGCGGAGAAGGAAAAGGAGGCACCTGCAGTCGACGACGACACAAAGCTCGCGCGGAAACTCGTCAAGACCTTGCTAGACCAGGGATACCTCTCCCCCTTCCCTGGGAACAAAAGACCCGTGTTGTGGGATTTTGCGTACACCCTGGGGCTGTACCCACTTCCTAGTGCGGTATGTGAACTGCGAAAGAAGATGAAGGAATTGACTAACGTGTGACAGCTGCTACTTATTGAACCCTTTGCTCAGCCGTTTACGGTCACATATGAAGGCTGCCATGTCATGAACCCTGGGCGATTTGTGGTTAGACGGAAGGCACGGTGGATAGAGTATTCGGCAGCTGAGAGGAAGGGGGTGGTCGTGGAGGAGGCGTTTTGATAAGACGGTGAGGAATGAGGGGTGATTGTAATTTACGATGCAGGATACCTATAGGAAGTGAATAGAAGGGATTCGCAACCGACTTCAGTGTGTTGAAATATACTTATTGCTAGAAGCTTATATTCTAAGTACAGGTACATTTGTGTTCATATATATACGGTATTCGGAGCATGTCTTGTACGCATGCATGCGCACTCAGCTGGCATCTCCAGCTGAGTCTGGCATCTCCAGCTGAGCCCGGAATGACCATCATCTTAGAGAGATTATGCATCAGCCCAACTGAAGCCATACGTCAGGGAGATAAACCATATATGCAACACTCCCCCCTCTTGCTACGCTCCGTGGAGCAAGAAAAACAAACAAACAAACGAGCAAACAAACGAAGATGATGCGCAACTTGTGATTCCCATAGTAGCCTCCTTAAAACCCTGCTTGAGAAGTGAGCAGGGAAAGAGTACTACTGTAGCCTGAGGATGGCCATCCATATAAACAAAGAAATCCGTCTTCCCAAAAGAAAAGTGAAACAACCTTAAATCAAAACTTGAATTGACCTCCAATTAACCTCCAATTACCATAAACCCATTGCTTTCGTGAACTTCGTATGCTTATCTGTAGTAGGTTCTTTCGTGAGTATATCTGCCACATTTTCGTCCGTGTGTACGTAGAAGTAGTTGACTATGCGGCCTTTGTGCAGATCTTTCTCTAGAGGCCTCCGAGCAGGCGATGAACTCGGCCTTGAGAGTTGACATGGCGATGAGGCAGTTGACATGGCGATGAGGCTTTGCTTTCGAGACTGCCACGAGATAGCTCCATTACTGGCGAGAAACACATGGCCTCCCTGAGATTTGCGGTCCACGCTGTCATTGGCCCGATTGGAATCCGAGTACCCTGCGAGACTATTGCCAATGTCGATGCCGATGCCGATGCCGATGCCGATGCCGATGCCGATGCCGATGCCGATGCCGATGCCGATGCCGCTGCCATTGCCGTTGAAATGTAGTCGAAAATCGGCTGTAGATTTGAGGTACCGAAGAACTCTCTTAGCAGCGGCCATCTGGCTGGTGAATGGCCGTGAATTGTAACGAGAAAGAGCAGCGACCGCATATGAGATATCTGGCCAAGTTGCATGTGCTTGATTTCTTGTAACACGACTCGCTATCGGTGGAGCTGAAGATGCTGGCGGTACTTGGCTTGATTTCTTGGTTACTGCCGCCAAACACTGGACAGTCTGATCCTCACTGCAGAGGTGCCAGCTGTGGGCGATGCGTTCGGCTTCTGCTGCCGAACACTGAGCAGTCTGATCCTCTCTGCGGAGGCGCCGGCTGTGGGCGTTTTCTGCTTCTGTTGCCGAACGCTGGGCAGTCTGATCCTCTCTACGGAGGCGCCGGCTGTGGGCGTTTTCTGCTTCTGCTGCCGAACGCTGGGCAGTCTGATCCTCTCGGCGGAGGCGCCGGCTGTGGGCGTTTTCTGCTTCTTCATCAGCAACGACGCTAATTTCCGTCTGAAACACGCGGGTGTTCCAGACGGCTCTGACGGCTCAGATGGAACCTCGTACTGTCACGGCGCAGGCAGGTACGGTGATACCTGGGAATAATAAGAGAAAGATACGGGTGGTGCGGAAGGAATTGTGTTACGGAAAGACGGAGACGTTGGAAGACGCGGAGGAAGCGGCGAGATGGTGGCGGTATAATTTAATAAGATAAAGAAGTGGTCAGAGGTGTTGCAACGTCGGACGATATGGTGTGGTTGTTACGATAAGGAATAATGGAGTGGTGTGTAAGATCATGGGATAAGATTCGGATGGTACATCGGAGCATGAAGAATGGTTCGAGAGGTGGCAGGCGAATTGTATATAAAGAGAGTGT
>Ga0307515_10000765_pt1 | contig 74139 bp, 79 predicted proteins | sample 17_EM_MG_FD_194513 | JGI IMG/M metagenome (GOLD analysis project Ga0307515, IMG submission 194513) | Populus trichocarpa ectomycorrhiza microbial communities from riparian zone in the Pacific Northwest, United States - 17_EM | ecosystem: Host-associated > Plants > Roots > Unclassified | place... | reverse complement strand
TCCGGGCGAGCCGGCTAGATGGCGGAGCTCCCCCCCCGCTACCCTTCGTCCCCGCTGACAAAAGAAAGATAAAAAGAAAGAAAGAAAGGAAGGAAGAGGGGTATAACCCCATTATCGCCGCCCCCTCCGCACCTGAGCTCTGCGCCCGCTCATGGGCCCTGAGCCCTGAGCCCGCTCCATACCGCCATCTCATTTCATTTGGGCGGGAACTTCCCGACATCAGTGGCCGCCAGGAAGTCCACCACCACTTGGTCGCACTCTTCTATGGAAAACAGCTCAGAGATCTGCACGTGTCGGCATCTGCCCGCTTTCCAGCCCGTCGCCTTTCCCACCGCCATCCATAGTGCTTTCTGCTGGTCTCTCCACCGGCTGCAGTGGTGGAAGAGGTGTTCCCGCGTCTGGGCCGCCGTCCTGCCTCCGCCGCCGCACCACCAGCATTTGTCGTCCTCTCGATGGCCGAACCGTTTTAGGTAGACTCCAGTGGGTGCATGCCCGGACTTTAGTCGGTAGAACCTGGCGGCCAGCGATTTCACACTTGTCATTGGGATAGGTCTCTTGGTCCCCGCCTTGCCCTTGAGTCTGTAGCCGAAGTGCTTGCTGCACTTGTAGGCTTCCCACTTCGTCTTGGCTGCTGATCTTCCCTCGGAGATTCGTCTAGCCCTGTTCGAGGCCGAGGTGTATGGCCGCTCTATCACAGTGCTTCCGCTTGCATCTCGGGCTAAATTCGCCTGACGGTCTGCTTCTTCGTTTCCAGGGATACCGGAGTGCCCCGGGAGACACCTACTGTTGACCTACCTGGCACGTCGACTCCTGTTGTAGATTCACCTGGCACGTCGACGCCCACGGCGGATTCACCCGCTAGGAAGGAAAGCCCCGAACCTCCCACAGAATGGAAACCTCAAAGACCAGAATATCTTGTGATGATATCTCTCTCCATCATATCACTGATGGTCGCTCTTGATTCCACTATCCTGGTTACAGTACTGCCAGTAAGTACCTACACTGCTGAATGGAGAACGAGCACCAGCTGAATCAGACAGACAATTTCTAGTGCTCTAAATGGAAGCGCTAACGACGCATTCTGGACTGGCACATCATACCTTCTGGCATCTGCAGTCTTCCAACCATTCATTGGGGCGGTGTCAGACATTTTTGGACGCCGAGAATTGCTGTTTATATCATTGTTCCTCTTCACACTCGGCACGCTCGTCTGTTGCCTAGCTCAAGACTTCACGCAGCTTCTGACGGGACGGTCGATCAAGGGAGTGGGGGGTGGAGGGATCCTGGTGATGGTTCAGATCATATTCTCGGACATCGTTCCTCTCCGCTACCGGGCCAAATGGTTTGGCTTTATCCAGATTGGTTGGGCTGTAGGATCAATCACCGGTCCGCTCATCGGCGGATTGTTTACACAGAACACGACATGGAGATGGGTGTTTTACCTGAACTTCCCGTTCTGTGCGATTGGGCTTGTCATCATCCCGTTGGTGGTCAAGATTCAGAATAAGAACAAGCTCTCGTTTAGGGAGAATATTTTCCGCGTGGACTGGTTTGGCGGCGCGCTGTTCATCGGGAGTACCACTAGCTTTTTGATGGCGCTTACTTGGGGCGGCGTTGAATTCCCATGGTCAAGCTTCCATACTTTGACGCCCCTGGTCATTGGTCTTGTGGTAATCTTCACAACGCTGGCCTGGGAGCAGTGGGCTGCAAAGAAGCCTCTTATACGATTGTTCGTGATAAATAGCAGATCCGCGGTTGGAGCGCATCTTGGCGCGATGATACAGGGTCTTGTGGTAAGTCTAATGAATCACAGTAATATCCTAGAAGACTAACAAATATATTAGCTATTTGCGCTTCTCTACTACGTATCTTTCTGGTTGGGGGCGGTCAAAGACTTGTCACCGACAATGACGGGAGTCGGTCTCTTCCCAACTACCTGCGGATTACTTCCTTCGAGCGTGGTCGTTGGCATCGCCATCAGCAAATATGGCCGGTTCCGGTGGGCGATCTGGAGTGGATGGGTCATCACTATTCTTGCAACGGGACTTCTTATTCTCTGGGGTACCGACACCAGCACCGCCGCTTGGGCAATGATCTTGTTAATCCTTGGACTCGGCCATGGGCTTCTTCTTAACGCTCTGAACGTCTCCGTCCAAGCTATAGCCAGCACCGAGGATGTGGCATATGCTACAGCAATGTATACTTTCCTCAGATCCTTTGGGATGTGTCTGGGAGTCGCGATTGGCGGTGTGGTGTTTCAGAATGTGCTGTCTCGCAGCCTCGTGGACCGTGGGCTCTCGAGCGATATTACGCAAAATGCGACGAGGTATTTGGCTGTGCTGAAGGCGATGCCGGAGTCTAAGAACAAGCACGATATCCTAGAGGCGTACGCGGAGGCATTTCGAGGGCTGTTTACGGTGTTGACTGGGATTAGCGGCGTGGGTTTGTTGGCGGCGTTGTTGATTGGGAGACATACGATGGATAAGGAGTTGGCTTCGGAACATGTTCTGCGTCGAGAGAAGGTGGGGTCTCCGGTGTAGGTTAGGGGTTAGGGCTCAGGTATTGCTGGGTGCTGGATTCTACATTTCCACTTCTTGTATTATATCGTTCGATTTGTTGCATAGATTTGGTGACGGGTATACGAAGCCCTGAAGTACATACTCAGTACCGTTTATGTACTGTACTGTACATCGGGGCTGCGTTTCCCTTGCTCTTACAACCAGAGAGGTACTCGATACTTCGAGTGACAGCGATTCAGGCATCCGTCAGATAACCGACGAGAAGGGGCGATCGATCCACTGGAACGATAGATCGCATACTTAGTTAGGTTAGGGCTGCATAAACGTTGTTTAAGCGAATCCGGGGAAGCGGGTTGCGCCCAAGTACCACCCTGAACCCCGCATCTCAACGTCACCACCATGGATAACTCGACGTACAACCTCGTATCTACGTATTACACCACGCATGTTACCTCTCAGAACTCGTCCTCCGCTGCACACAACGTCGCCGCTGCCTCCGCCTTCGGATACTGCCCCTCTGACCTCGCGTCGATCCCGGCCACTTCAAACCTCGGCATATCATGCGGGAACCCGCTCGCCACCTCTGGCCTCAAGGAGGTATCTCTTTTCCGGGGTAGGTAGTAGCGAGGGGGGCTGATAAGCCATAGGGAGAGATCCTGATTGATCTCGGATCCGGCGCAGGACTGGACTGTTTCCTTGCGTCTGCGCGCGTGGGGAAGACTGGAAAAGTTTTTGGTGTGGATATGACGGAATCGATGATATCGCTAGCGAAGCGGAACAAAGCGAAGGGGGATTACGAGAACGTCTCTTTCGTATATCTCCCCACCCACTATTTCTTCCTTGCTAAACAGACTAGGTGAAAGCCAACATAGTTTCGATCCCCTTGCCATCCTCTAGCGCCGATATAATCACCAGCAATTGTGTTGTCAACCTCGTCCCGTCTCTGCAAAAGCCCGCCGTATTCTCCGAGATCTTCCGTCTATTAAAACCTGGTGGGAGAGTCGCCATTTCTGATATCCTGGGGAAGAAAGAGATTCCGGATGCGATCCGAAGCGACATAGGGTTATATGTGGGATGTATAAGCGGCACGAGCAAGGTAGCCGAGTATGAGGCGTGCATTAGAGGAGCGGGGTTTAAGGGTTTGTTTCTTTCCTCCAGCGATGAGAAAGGCACTGACGGAAAGTAGATGTATTTATCATCGATACGGAGAAGGATGTGAATGTTTACAAGGGTGGCGTTCTCAGCTCGCCGGTCGAAGGAAGTTGTGAAGGATGCGGGGCAGTTGAGGGAAATGGTGGAATGTGCCAGCGTGGTATGTGGGCTCCGTGTTCTCGACTACAAAAAACTGATGCCTAGTTAATAGGCTGTGGAGCACCCGCTCCGGCGAACGAGTTAAACGGCAGCCGCAGGGAGGGATTGACAGAACTCGATCTGAATGAGTACATTGGGGCGTATCAGATCTACGCAATCAAGCCGGAAACAGAAACGTGATGAGAGGGGTCATACATTTTGGGAGCATAATTGAAGATATATTCTAACGCGTTCTTAATGGTGAGGCAGCGGACAGCGATGAGGAGGATGAGTGTGACGAGGAAGCACTAGCATTGGCGCTGGAGATAGATAAGAAGGAGGTATGAGATCGGCTGAGCGAGAATCAACTATTCCGTCTCTATTCCGGAGGGATGTCCACGATATAGCCCGGCTGGGTTGTGCACGTGAACCGACTAATTGGCAGCTTCTATACACACCATACACGTCTATAACTAAACTAGCACTGGAGCCGGCTTCGCCGCCTTAAGGGAGATGAAGCGACCCAGATAGACTGTCTACAGTGAGCCCCTAGCACTAGTAAAAATAATCTTATGCGATGTGCAGCCCACAGACAACCTGGTTTTCAGATGGTATTCCTTAGAAGGTTTGCATGATGCATAGAACTATGAAGTCTTATGGACCTGCACTGGCAAAAGCGCAAATCGACTATAGGCTGCGCTACGCGTACACACGCACACGCGCAGCTCATAGCAAGCTTCCCGTGGACCCCTGCGCGACGCGCAGTTTATAGTCATCTATAGTCGATTCATAGAGATGTGCGCGTGGGCCTATGGAGCTATATACAGCTGGCGGTCGGAGATGGACCTATTCCTGTCTTTACTGCCTGGAGTCTTCACTGTTATACCGGTACTGTACACAGTATCGCTGGGTACGCTTGAGAACCCGCTGGCGCTTGAGAGCCTGCTTGAGAGAGCCACGCTTGAGAGCTGCGCTTGAGAGAGCCGCGCTTCGGGAGGAGTAGAGTTTTCCACGGGAAGCTTTTGGCCGATGGAAAACTCTGAGTTTGTGGAAGCTTTGGCTAATAGAAGGCTCTAAGTCTGTGAAAGCTTTGACGCTGACGTAGCCAACCTACTTGTCTAAGCACTTCTGGTACTATGATCACCATCACCAACACTATCGCCATTGCCATTGTCATTGCCATCGCTATTGCCATTGCCATCGCTATCATCACCATCAGCCCCGGACCGAATGCGCACACATACGCCCACAATCGGTGGGAAGCGGGCAGCAGATTCCGTTGGACAATCTGAGTCGGACATCTGCTCTCCCCAAGATCCAATTGTCTATCTTTCCTGCAGAATCTAAGGCTGCAATTGTCAACACCATGACCGTGAGGCATCGTGAGATCTTGTCGTGATGGCCGCGCTAAAGATAAGGTTCAGACTATGATATCGACCGACATCATGATTTCGGCCACCATACGCTGCCCGCCACCCGCCACCTGCCACACGCCGTATGCCACACACAATGCCTGCCAAACACTACCCGCCACACGCCACCTGCCTCACGCCTCCCGGTGCCGGACACCTGCAACTCAGCAAGTCTCTGGATCGAGCACGTAGGAGCATACATGGGAGCATATAGTCAAGTGAGATTGGGAGTGTCTTGCTTCTTGAGTGTTGTTGGGAGCATAGAGCCAAGTATGCTGGGAGTGTGCCATCGAGTGCAATTGGGGGCGTACTTGAGAGCGTGCTCGGGAGTGTACTTGAGAGCGTACTCGGAGGTATACTTGGGAGCATACTCGGAGGTTGTACTAGGGAACGTACTCGAAGGTGTACTTGGGAGCGTCTTTAGAGCTTACTCGGGAGCGTACAGTCAAGCAGGCTGGGAGTGTGCCATCGAGTGCAATTGGGAGCGTACTTGAGAGCATGCTCGGGAGTGTACTTGGGAGCGTACTCGGAGGTATACTTGGGAGCATACTCGGAGGTGTACTTGGGAACGTACTCGAAGGTGTACTTAGGAGCGTCTTTAGAGCTTACTCGGGAGCGTACAGTCAAGCAGGCTGGGAGTGTGCCATCGAACGCAATTGGGAGCGTACTTGAGAGCATGCTCGGGAGTGTACTTGAAAGCGTACTCGGAGGTTGTACTGGGAACGTACTCGAAGGTGTACTTGGGAGTGTCTTGAGAGCTTACTTGGAAGTGTACAGTCAAGCAGGCTGGGTGTGCAATCGAGTACAATCAGGAGTGTACTTCAGAGCGTACTTGGGAGCATGCAATGAAGTGCATTTGGCAGCTTCATTTCAAGTTTGTTGTATGCAGCGTGATGTATAGTATCAAGCGCAAATAATCGCATGCGTATCATAGTAATCTAGTCAACGCGCAGGTCTATAGGACTGCATAGTGCCACGCGTCAAATATGCTATGGATTACCGTCCCAGAAACAACTTCTCTATGAGCTGCGCGCCGCGCATGGTCATTTTTCCCGGTGGACGTGTACTGTATACAGTATCATGTATGTATAATATTAAGTGTAGATATTGGCCTGTAACACCATCACCTCAAGCAGTTAGGCAACTAACTGTGGAAAGCTTCCTAATATATCATATGATGGTGTGAACGGCAACTTCGTTCCCGCCCTCACCATCAGGTATGCTAACCCGGTGAAAGATCCAGCCTGCTTCGTAACAGAATTAGCCGGATCGTGAGTCTGATAGGCCAATACACGGTAAATATTCTTGACGAGGCCGATGCTTGAGAACTAAACTTTGCGAAGCAGAACAAGACGGAAGTTGAGGTTGAGTGATTTTTATGTACTACTTAGTAACAATACCCCATCTCAACCTCACCAGCGTTAGCAGGATGAGAACTTGTAGGCTCTCATGGATGGTGTGTTAATGTTTGTTCATGTATTTTAAATTGCTGCGCGCATTCATGCGTACTAAAGGTTCAGGAGAGTTCGTAGGATTGAATCTCGGCTGGGGCGCCCCGAAACTTTACTCCTTTTAGAAAAGATGAACATCGCGATAGGAGGAAAAAGAACCAGGTCAACCTCACAGTAGTACCTTTCGAGTGAGTATAGAACTATACAAACCAACTTGTATGAAACCTCAGAAAAAAACCCAGATATAAGGGAAAAAAATAATCTACAGTTACGCCTTGAAAAGCAACACTGTTTGCAACCCCGATTAACGCCAGCAAACACACACCCGCCTCCGCTTTCTCCCCCACATTAATCATCAAACAGACCCTCAATAGCTTTATAATTAATCTTCTTCGAGTATGCTCGTCTCTTCAGCATCTCCTTTGCACTTTCCGCGGGAGACGCGGCCAAATCCGCGCTGGAGCTGTCCCGAGGTTTATTCTTCTTCCTCTTTCTCTGTGTCTTCACGATTCCCATCCTAGCATCGCTCACGGCCTTAAGGCGTTTTATCTCCTGGTCGCGAATCCAGTCTTTATTGAACTCAGTCCAGATCTTTTCCTTCATCTCCACCTCCTTATCGTTGAGAAGCGCCCCCTGCACTTCCCAGTCGTCGTCTACGTCGTGCAGGTTCTCTGGGTCGTCGGAGACGACGTTTTTAGGGAGCGCCGCGATGGTGGCTTCATGTGCGCGCCGTAGCTCCTCAACGATCGCTGCAGATGAAGTGTCGTTGAGGAGGGTTGAAATCTCGGATTCTATTGCGGATTCGGCAATGGCGGTAGTGGCTTCGTCAGGGATGTAGAGAGAGTTCGTGGCGGGGGTAGGGACGGGAGTAGAGGGGCCGGGAGTAGAGGGGCCGGGAGTAGAGGGGCCGGGAGTAGAGGAATCGGGCTCGGTGGTGCCGGCGAGCGATGCGGAGGGTTCGTGGGTGCCGATGTCGACGAGGGCAGGGTCGATGGGGATTTCGGGAATCACAAACCCGTCTGCATCGCGCCGAGGTTCCTTCTCTTTAGGCGGCTCCTTTTCCGCGTGCAGGTTTCCATCCTCATCCATGTATTCTTCCACCACCTCCCCGTCATCATTGACCCTCCGCACCCTCTTGCGCTTCTTCTTCTTCGGTCCAAAGCTTGGCGGATCGTGGCTCTGCTCCAGCCATATGCTGCGGAACTCCTCCACCGTTAAGTCACCACTTCTCGTGTCCTTGAACTCCTGCAGACGTTTATGAATCGTTAGATCTGCCACCTTGACCACATACACGACCTCCCTGACAGACCGGCGGAAGTTATTCATTCGTGCGGCGAGAATCAGCGCGGCGCCACAGATCCCCGACGGTCGACGTCCCTGCACAATCCAGTCGCGGTTCATACGCTGTATCAGTCTCAGTGCGTCTTTGGCAACTTTGTTCTGGTCGTTGCCAAACTCGAGGTACTTTGCGAAGCGGTGTACGTAGATTGTCGGATCGATGTTGGGCATGCGGACTTTGAGCAGGTGGATCAGCTTCAGATACGTCTGGCCCAGTGTGAACACGTTGATGTGCAGCACGTCTGAGAAATCGATCAGCATGTGCGATGACTTTTCAAGGCGGCACACGATATAGAGACAGCATGCGACTACATATTGCGCTTTGCGTCCGTTGGTGAAGTTGTTGGTGAGTGCGAGAGTATACCATCGCTGTGCGGCGTCGGAGAAGTGTTCCGGGCAGTTAAGGACTGCGCCAAGCGTGTTAATCCGTCGCCGCGCTGGAACAGATTAGCCGACGTCATTTGTGTGGGGTGGGGCCGGGGGGGGTGGGGGGGTGTGATCGATATACCCTCAGCAATAGTCTGCTCGCGACTCTCTATACTCGTCCCACTGCGATATCTGCCTCCAGTATTTGCGTGTGTTTGTCCGGCGCCGACAAAACTCCCCTGTACCGTAGCAGCACCGGCACTATTCTCGCCAAATGTGATATCCGAGACGATGTGCGAGTCGTTGACGACGGTTCCACATTTCGTGCACACTATATTTCCGGAGGAATCATCGAAGTCGCCGGGATTCGAACAGCCGCACCCCGGGCAGGTATTCGGCATCGTTGACGACTCGGCTATCCAAGCGGAAAGAAATGAGGAGCTGCAGATGGGGGGTCGTGTGGGGATACGTGGGGTTTGCGTTTAGTACCCTAGTCGGTTGGTTGGTGGATTGCGTCCGGGAGAGAGGAATGATGATGGAATGGGGTGAGGAGGGGTTATGCAGTGCAGATGACTGTGATTTAGCCACGCGTATTAAAGTTTTCTATCGCGCCAAGGCCGAGTGATGCATCAACGCCGAGTGCTCTGTATGACACGAGTAGTGTCTTCTTTCTTTTCCTGTTGTCGGAGCGTCTTGTAGAATATATAAGAAGATGTGCGGTATTTTGAAGCTTGGGTTTGACACAGCCAGCTGATATTTAGGCCTGACCGGACAGTAGGATGCGTTGACGGCAGTCTCAGAGTGACATGAATTTAATGAGTACCGAGCTAGAATGGACAAGAGGTCTTTGTTGGTGTGGCTCGCGTGGCATTGAAGATAGGGTAAGGGAGAATACGATGCACGCGGCCTCAATCCTGCAGGTTAAACGCACGGGCATAAGGATTGGATTTTAATTGTATTTGTTTTGGATTTTAGATTAGGAAGTTGCTGGTTGCTAAGGCTGCCCTCTACTCTCCCAAAATCTGCTTTCCTCCTTCCAATAGTTGCACGTAGTAGACTATTGCTTTTAAAATGTACGTAGTTCATTATAGGCTACTAGTTGGCAGACCATGGTGCTATAAATGCTTGGTGCTATAAACACCAGAGTTCGAAACGTTGGGTTACTAAGGCTCGAAACCTTAATGCTCGAAACCCCGGTACTGTAAATACTAAAGTTTAACGAAGCAATAAACACCAAGGCTCGAAATCTGTATCCTCATTCTTTTACCTATTTAGACCTGCAGAATGCACTTTTCCCCAGCATTACTACAGTCCATGTAATTAATCTTGGAGCAGTGGCAGGAGCACCGCACTGTATGCTTAACCGGTTCCCATAGTTGCGATTCGGTAACAGGCTGTAAATCGCAGGTAACTAGCTTGCGATCATAGATAAATGCTCGAAATTGCTTAAATCCCCTCGCAGAACCACCAGTTAATGCTATCTGAGCCAACGTACTCATCTGTTGCAGTCCAAGTTAGTATAAACCGGATTAAACAAGCACTGGTTACAACATACTCCATCACCCTGCAAGATGTGCCACCCGAAAGGTAGCTGAAACTTGTTCTGGAGATTCGTTGGAAACTGAGGCTGCAGCTGCGGCCATGTTATTATTTAAAGGGAGTGAGTGATGTGTACAGATGACAGAACTCAGAACGTCCGAAACCACACTATATAGTAATTCAAGGTAATTCAAGTCTCGGGTCCATCTTCAGTGGTCGGCACCTACTGTCCCGGTTCTACAATACTTTAGCGGGGGAACTCTAATTCAGGTAAGGCTCATGTGAGGCCGGTAGACATCTATTAGCCTCACATGAGGGTGACTGAAATATCATGTTGATGTGAGGATATTTGTTGGCTCATGATAACCTCTCAAACTTATGACTATCCTGCCACTGTCACTCACACAAATCATTCAGGCAGATTTGACACCATTGCAGTGGACTTCAATGGTGACAGTTGAGACACTATCCTCAGTTGAAATTCTCATGCCACAGTAACTAGTCAGGTAGGAGGTTTTAAGTATTCTCACAATCAGCATTTTGGAGATTCTTGTGCAATGCTGCAAAAACTAAAAACCCTTTACCTTCACAGCCAAATAAAGCATTACATAGCAGGTATTCTGTGATAGGGTTGTCACTTCTCAGAGTTACTTTTAGCTCTACAATTATTTCCTGCTGTACCCGTGATTTTGGACGTGCAGATGTGCGTAGGGTAGTGGCAGTGGCAGCAGAATGCTAGTTCATGGGATGGTGGCAGTGGCAGCAGAATGCTGGTTCGTGGGGTGGTGATGGTGATGATGGATCGGACCTACGGGTCATGGTGAAGGTGTGCTGCTGTGTACTTAATCTACTCATTCCCGGCCTAGCGCTTGGAGCGCGGCTGTGAGTGCAGCCACAGCTACCAAAATCCTGTCAGAATTCTAATGAGTCTAGCAGGCATGACAGACCTCCAGGAGTGCCATGGTTGCAGCTGGCTGCAACCACTGCAAATCTATCTGGTATCAACTGTGCCAGTACTATCATGAGTATGCAAAATCAAATCAAGGTGATTGCAAGATCAACCTCATATGCGCCTCATATGCGCCTCACCTGAAACGGAGGATCCTGTTAAAGTAGTTGTTGAAAAATAAGGCTGCAATTCAATTTACCCTGATATCTCCCGCTAGCACAGTCTCTCGGGACCGAGAAGACAATTTGTCCCGAAATCGACCTATCAGATTCCAAGATTGTGACTTCCCGTCCCATGTAAAGTACACCACCGGAAATATGGAGGTTTGGAGGTTTAGGATTAGAATATATTCCAAACGTCATTGTTATAGCCCCCCACTAGATCACGTAAGATTGTGTGGGGTTACCCCTGTGATGGTTGTATGAAGACTTCACTCTGGAAATCTACTCAAACTAGCGCTTGATAGCCGCTGCATCGGTATAGCTATAGATAAATATCGGTCAAGCCGACCTTGTTATTGAGTAGATAGTGAGACATTATCGCTTCTGGGCTCTCTCAGTGCTGCTATGTACGCATTTCTAACATTTCACATGTGGATCTAACTACCGGTATTTGCTATACATGAGGGGATACATGGGTGAATAGTCGGAATCTCACTCATCTAGATATGAAAGGACTGACGCGAGAATGATATGTGAGAAGATGGCTAGAGAAGAAAGGCTGAGCTAATACTCGGCGCAGGGCTGGATTGTGACGGAATATTCCAATTGATTCGGTCCTAACCGTCCTCCCAATTGTTCTCGTGCCTAGAGTTTTCGCCGGTTGGCAAGCTTGCGAAGGAGGTAGGCGCTGGTTTGCGAACGCACCTTTCAACCACCAACTGCCCCGAGCACGAGGTTGTCGAAGCTCATGCGTGGCAGCACCAACACGTGACTGAGATCTTCAGGATCATCTTCAGATGCGTCGTACGACACCATACGAGCACACTTCCAAAGTGGAATGACAATCGACCGTGAATAGCCACGAATATGTGTTTGACGTCGACCACCGTCACTACAGCGTCATCTGTCCACATATAATTCTATCTCTCCCTCCAGCTTTATCCTAACTATCCTTCTCCCTTAATTCCTCTCACAAATAAACCGAACCAACTAAACAACCAAACCAAGCAACTAGCCAAGCAACCAAACCAAACCAAACAAACACAATGAACAACACCGGCAGCCCGAACTCACCCGGTTACGACGAAGAAGACCTTAGCAGCACAAAGATCGCGCCTTTGGACTCACCAGGCAAGAACCATGTGGGCCACGAACACACGCATGGCGTAATTGGCGAGGACTACATCTTGCAGAGCAGCCATATTGAACCGTTTGTGGGGAATCCAAAGATGGGTTCTAGTCAGCAGGGTGGTTTGTCTCCCTTTCCCTCTTTCGGGGCTGAATTGAGCATTTCGCACCAAAAAGTGGCGGAATGCTGTGTCTTATCCTCCTGCTTGTTTGTCTCTGGACAGAGACCTAACATTGCCAGGTCACCACAACGGGCATCACCAACGGCGTGACCAGCACCACGACCGCACAGACATCGGGGATCAACAGAAGCACAAAACAGAAGGGGGAAAGGCAGCGATAGTAGAGGAAGGACAGCATGAAGGGACAATGGGTGTGGGGATGCGGATGGGAGAGAAGGTTGCGGATCATACTAAGGGTGGCATGCCGATGCGGAAAGAATAGGTTGGGATGTGTGCAGTGTGACGTTATTATGACACTTGATAATGTTTCTGATTCGTCGAAGGGATTTGGACATCAGGGATCTGAAAAAGTGATTAACATGACAATTGTATAATTGAAGAACACGATCTGTTACTAAAGCGGGAAAAAAGCAAAACGCTGCAGAAAAGAATCGTACCAATGAATATGCCAATAAGAAAGAAATCGGCCCAAAAAAGAAAACCCTAACACAAAAATAATGAGCAAAACTCCAATATCGATTCCCGCCATCCAAAAGCGCCTCGAAACCAAACTACCAATCCTAAGCATGTCCAAAAAACCCTATCATCCCCGTCAACCCGCCTACCCAGACGCCTGCCCAAAACATCCGCCTGCCAACACTACTCCTCTTCCGTTTCGCCATTGGAGCGGCGGTAGTCTCCGCCCTATTCTTCTCCTCGCGGGCCCCCGTGGTGGCCTCAAGTTTCTCCGACTCCTCAACACCTTCTAGCGTGTCCTCCACCATACCGTTATTTCCTCTTGCTGCAACCGCCTCCAACGTTGCGATAATGTTCATCCCCGCTTGATGCCCGGACACCTCCCACGTCACGCCTTCTCGCGATGCGTGCACTAGCCTACCGCCCTCAGCTCGCCTCGCGCGGAGGTAGGGAAGGAATGTCCCCGCCCGATTCAAGAAGTCAAGAACTTCAGTTGGCTTTAGCTCATTCAATGGAATCGGTATAGAAGAGGGGAGGGAAGCCAGCGCGAAGTAGGGCGTCGAGTGTGCAGGGAGGAGAAAGAAGACAAAGACATTCTCGACCGACGCGGCTGGGGTGGGGTCGAAGCCATTCCAATCTTCGTCATGGGCAGCGGAGCTATCAGCACTCACGGCTGGGGTGAGGGCGAGAAAGCTGCTGATGTGGGATTGTAGCAGTGAAATCGGGGTGGACGGGGTGGCGGTGAAGGTTAGCGGCGGGATAGAAATGGTGGTATAGCGTTCGGTTGAGTGAGGGGTTTCGGGGGTGCCGAAAGAATCGTGCCAACTGTTGTCGTTGTCCTCGAGTTGAGTGGAGGCGGCTGGGTCTGGGTTACTGGTTGGCATGCGGCGACGGATGTCGCGGGGGAGAAGGGTGTCGATGTCGGCGTCGACGTTCTCGTGGATGTCGTTGGCGGTGATGAATGAGGGTACTTCATCTTGTTGGGTCTTTTTAGAGGCGGCAGCGATGCCCCCGTTCTGGCACCAGGGCTTTGTCGGGATTTGGTCGTTTCGTGGCATTCCAAGGTCGGGGGAGGGATCGGAAGCAAACAGTATCTCATGGTTATCCGGTTGCTGTGATTCCAGCACTTCCAGCTTCCTCGCCGTTGGGGGAATTACCTCGTCATGTTCTGGTGGCGGCATCTGGAATAAATCCCCCATCTTCGCAGCGTCAACAGGCGAATCCTTTCCCTTGGGTGAGATGTATCCCTGTGGCGGTGGCATCACAAACACATCCCCCATCTTTGTGACATTGTCCGCTTTGGACACCTCTTCCTTCGTTTCATTTTCCTTTGCTGGTGGTGGCGGCATAGCAAAAATATCCCCCATCTCTGAGACATTATCCACCGCCGACACCCCTTCCTTCGTTAAACCTTCCTTCATCGGCGGCGACATCGCAAAAACACCCTCCATCTGATCCGTCTCCTCTGGAGTCGGAGCCGGGGCTTCAAACCCCCTCTCATCAACCTTAATAATCGGCCCCTGGTCCTTAGGTTGCTGTTTCCTCCTCATCGTGATCCAGTCAATTTCTGCGGGTTCCTCCTTTTCTTTCACCTGCTCCCTCCCGACACGGCTCGTGAACCCCCGCCTCTGCGTGTCGACCTCTTCGGTTCTGTTGGTGGCATGGAGCTCGTAGTCCCACTGCCATTCGACCTTGCGCTCCGAGACCCACCAGGTGGGGGTGGCAACGCGAGAGAACGCACCGGGGTTGCGCGAGCGCGAGGTCCTGATGACGTAGGTGGTGCCGGCAGGGAGGTAGGTAAGGTTGCGACGGTGGAAGGTGCGAACGACGGTGTTGCGCGGGAGAGCCATGGCGGTGATTGCATGAAGGTGGTCGACGGCGGATGTCGGTTGATGTACTGAGCATGTGGGGATTGCTACATGCGCTGGCTGCACCCCGCACCTTATTAATGCAGACACCGCAGCTGCCAATCCAAACCCGGAGCCTGCTTTAGCCGCGATATGCAGAGGTAGGGAACAGAGTTCGGGTGCGTGAGATCGGTTCGGGAACTACGATACCCATCTGGTGCGGCAGAAACGTCACAGCTCTCTGCAACGGCAATGATGGAACGAGCCTCCGCCTCCGTCGCTTCCACTGCATGCGCCGAAGGATTCGGGAATACTCGATGTAGGGTGTAGGGCTTCACGTGGTTACGCACGCGGCAGGGATGAGCTTCGTTACCAACCACCGCCATCGTCATTACCATCACCACTCAACACCCACTGCCTCAAACAGCAGCAGCACCGCAACAATGAGATCTCTAATTCCTTTCTATATCCTCGCCGCCTCCGCCTTCTCCTCCGCCTTCGTTCTCCCCGCCGACTCCTCCGCCTTCGCGATAAGCTCCAACACCGACTCGCAGCGTCTGCTCCAGCTCTCGCCCACCGAAACACGATGGGCGACTGAGGATCAAAAGCTTGAGCTGAAGCGCGTCCGTCACCCTCCACCCCTTGCTCTGCGCAGCTAACACGTCACAGCAAGGCATTAACTTCATGGACATCACGGATCACCAAACACTCGGACTGCGCAACGCCGTTACGCGTGGCAAAGCCGGGGTTCAAAGCGTCGTGTTCCCTTCGAAGCCAGCGTTCCAAGACACCATAAAGCCGCTCCTCAAGAAGCTCAAGGAAAAGAACATGAAAGCCAATCTCGAAAAGTTCACCAGCTTCTACACGCGGTACTACAAGGTAGCAGAAACCGCTCACCACCCACCCACTCACGTGCTGACGGAGAGTAGTCCGATTACGGCAAGCAATCCTCCGAATGGCTCCTCTCGCGTATCAACGAGATGGCCACGGGGTTCCCGACCCTCGAGCTTGCGCCGTTCCCTCACTCCTGGCAGCAGAGTAGTATTATTGCGCGTATCCCAGGAAAGACTGAAAAGACGGTTGTAATCGGCGCGCACCAGGATTCCATCAACCTCTTCCTCCCATCTCTACTCGGCGCACCAGGTGCCGATGATGACGGAAGTGGCACTGTCACGATCCTCGAGGCGTTCAGGGTGTTGGTAGAGCATCTGAAAAAGACTGGGGAGGTGCTGGAGCAGACTGTCGAGTTCCATTGGTACTCTGCGGAAGAGGTATATATTTGTCCTCCTCTCGCGGCGTGATGTAGAGGCTTACATATGGTAGGGAGGACTCCTCGGGTCGCAGGCGATCTTTTCATCGTACGAAAACTCGGGACGTGATGTGGTTGCCATGTTGCAACAGGATATGACGGGCTATGTCGAGAAGACACTTCAATCTGGAAAACCAGAGAGCGTGGGCGTCATCACGGACTATGTCGACCCTGCGTTGACGGAGTTTATCAAAGAGGTCATCGACGAATACTGCGATATTCCTTACACCCTGACCAAGTGTGGATACGCCTGCTCAGATCACGCTAGGTATGTTTCCCCTCCGCATCACAAGTCCACAGGCTGATAGGATTTTAGTGCTTCGAAAGCTGGCTACCCAAGCGCGTTCGTGATCGAGAGTCAGTTTGAGGATAGTGATGGACATATCCATACCACAGAGGACAAAATCGAGTACCTAAGCTTTGCGCATATGCTGCAGCATGCGAAACTTACGTTGGGGTTGGTATATGAGCTTGGCGCGAGTAAGCAGTGGAGTGGTAAGAAACCGTACAAGGAGTTGTAGGAGTGTGGTCGTTGTTGCAGAGATGTAGATCATCATTATTGCTTTAAGTAACTGTGGAGTGGGACACATGATATCTTATATGGTTTAGTTTCATTCATGAATACGATTTTAGAGTAACATGGAGAAGCATAAGACAATGTACGTGGCCTTCGAACAGTGATCCTCACTAGCTAGTAGTCAAGATGGACACTCGGAGGAAGCGTTACCTCGGTGTAAACGAAGAATCCGTGAAGAATTCTAGGCATAGTCCTACCAACACCCAGTGCCAGTGAAGGCCTAAAAACCACAGCCGTCATAGCAATACCTCAATGCGACAATGGGCACAAACACCATGCCATGATCCCCGAAAGGGAGGTAAACAAGTGTGAGATTGTAGAGCGGGAAACAATCAATTCTAGTGATATATCCTCATTCTCTCGTCTTTTGTTAACAAAAACGATGTTTGTCACAACATTCCGTTGGTTCGTGCTGTTTTGGGAAACGCATGAATTTATCTTATCAATCTCATCTCACCATTCCTGTTCAGTCGCGCTTCCCACACCCTCACGTTCGCCAACATCATGACAACCCCTCGGTACCTCTCCCCTCCTCTCTCAGTCTCTCTCTGCTAACAAGGTTTCTAGCGTACACACCTATCACTGCACCTTCTGCTCTCACCTTCTCCTTGCCTCAACGCACCTCTTCTCCACGCTTCCCACCCGTCGCGCACCAGGCCTCGACAACGCCATAATCGTCCCTTTGCCCGCGCCAGATCCCGAAGATGAGGATGAAGACACGGTAATGGGCAACACTGGGGTGGACAATGGGAAGGGGAAAGGGTACACGCTGCTGCTGACGCTCCTGCGTGACCGCCACGCAAAGATTGTGACGCGCGAGGACGGGTTCGAGAAACGTACGCTGCTACGGTGTGGGAGGTGTAGGCTTGTCGTCGCGTATCAGCTCGAGACACAGGGGAAGTTTTTGTATGTGCTCCCTGGGGCGGTGACGGAGAGTAAGGAGTTGGGGAAGGGGGAGGTGGAGGTGGAGTTGGGGGTTGGGGTGGGTGTGGGGATGGTGACGGTATAGGAGGGTACTTGTGGTTGGAGATTCAGTCATTGTCTAATAAGAGAGCCTATCGCTGTGATATATACTACAATACCCCCTTCCAATCCGCCTAATGCAAACAAGAAAGTAGAGTTCCTCTATAAAACCATCCCTCAGAAAGCAGCATGGGTATCAACCCAGAGTGGAGCACGCCCAGAAATCCCCGCAATCATACACGCCTATTCAATCCTACATATCCCCTCGCTATAACTCCTTCTCCTTCGTCTTCGCCCCCGTCTTCCCATACGCCTCAAAGCCCCTCTTAAAGCACCACTCAACCGCATGCTCAACCGGCTCATCGAACATATACGGCAGCGCGGGAACAACGCCAAGCCCCAACGCGATCGGTCCCCACGTACGCAAATTCTTGTTCGTAGCGTCCTTCAACGCGCGGCCCGAGTACCTAACAACACTATGGATGGTGAACGCGGGTAATCCCATACTCGCGATACTCTGGAATATCGCACGCTGGACCATAACGGTTCTGTAGTCATCGATCGGGGCTACGGTAGGCGCGGGGGTGGCGGGATCGGTAGGGTATTGTCGGTGGTACGCTTTGTAGCCCTCGTTTGCAACATCGCCCGTGAGGTACAGCCATGAGACTCCGTATGCTCCGCGTATGAGCCATGGGTGGGCGATTGGCCGGAACGACTCGCCGATGTCGGAGGTGTATGCGACGTAGCGGTGGGCGGAGAGGAGGATCGTGCGGAAGCGGCTGGCGTATGCGGCGTACCGGATGTTGGAGTCTGTGGAGTCCGGGGCTCTGGGGGGTGTTAGAGAGGGGAGGAGGAAGGGAGGGGAGGGGAGACATGCGTGCCGTCAGTGAGCTTTTCGAGGATGGTCTCGTCGGGGTTTTTGGGAGGTGTGGGTTTGGCCATCGTGATGGTGGTTGTGATGTGTGGGGGTTGAAGGGAGATGCGGCTCGTGCGTGGGCATTTATTTTACCTAGTGACGTCGGCCGCAATCCGCAAGCTCGCGAGTCACGGAAGTGTAAAGAATGAAAGTAAACTTATGATTTTACCTTCTTTGGGCCTATTAACAATACGTAATACTTGATTTCGCTCACCTTGAAGTTCATCTCATAATTACTGCAGTGTCAAGATAGCGCCTTGCGAGCGCAACGCTATGACTTATCAATATCTACGCTGTGACTGGCAATGCACATTCAGACATTCTCTAGAGTGTCAAAACTGTGGCAGATTAGTATACTCGAGCTTAAAAGTCACGCCAATTCTGGGATTCTCAAACGTCAGCATATTAAAAGATTGAAACCCGAGAGAAGCAGAAGTACTGATGCACAACATGAGAGTACCGCAGTCGAACGTTAGTGACAGAGCCGGCTGTCCGCTCGATACTGCGTGGGGCTAGCTCCTCATGAGTTGGTCTGACTCGAGTTTCTGCTTGTAAATTTGAGTTAAAAGCTTGGGCTTTCTGAGAAGTGGATTGCGGAGTATGTACAGTAATTCACCGAACCGCGAAGGCCCCTTGCAACTAAGAAGGATAGAGGAACCGTTGTAGAAGGCAGTATCTATGACTAAGAATGCTCATAGTGAGACTTAGTTGCTGTACTATATATTTGTGGTCACTGATCATTGCTCGTAAATGTTCGCCTAAGGACCTACGGTTCTTCTGCCTATCCCAATGAGCCAGCTGCCTCACTAGCCAGAGATGAACTGTCAGAAGGGTTCGAAGGGTTCGCACTTGACTCGACCGCCTTTTTACTGCCAGATGCACTCAAAATACTCTGGACATTACCCAATGCCGCATCTTCCTGAAGCCCAATCCTCTACTCAAGCTCTTCAGGTTCGAATCAGATATACGATACTTTGTGAACGAGAGAAGATAAACCAAGTAGAGAACTAATAGGCAAAATTCAATAAGCAAAACTTCCCATGACACGTGAAATAAGGAAACCAGGTCTAGTGTCTTCTGATCCCTTCCCTTTGCCGTTCCCACCGTTCTGCTCTGAATTATCCGCTCTCCTTTGCTCTCCCAGTTTATTCCACCTCTAAGTCTTCCCCATAATACTTGCATACGGTGGCTCCTTTCTGTTTTAGCAGCTCGACGGTTTTCTTAAGATCATGTTTCACTGCATAACCTAGTGCCGAGCAACGGTTTCTGTCTAGATGGTCAAGGTCTAGTCCGTCTACACGTAGGAGCGTTTCAGCAATTCCTTCTTGCTTATTAAATGTCGCCAATAGTAATGGTGTCATTCCGCTGTTGCTTGGTCGATTTACGTCCACATCCTTATCTATCAGGCCCTTCACCACCGCTTTTCTTCCGGACACCACTGCATAGCTAAGTGGAGTTGTCCCCTCGCTACATCGAACATTGAAATCAAGTCCCATCGGATGTGCGTATTCGATAATATCCGTGAATCCATACGAAGCAGCGATATGAAGAGGGTAGCAATCAGAGTGTTTATAGTACATATACAATGTCTGTGGGTGCAAGCCGCCCATTCTGGGGCCCGGGAATATTTGGAACCATTTTTGAAATGCAGTGTTTGGAATTGCGGTGCCACTTTCCCAAAACCAACGCTCGACGGCCTTCCAGAGGTCCTCCGAGTAAGGAGTCGCATGTTTACCAGAGGCCACCTCTGATGCGTGGAGGAGCCAGTGCACTACAGCGTAGTAGAGAGGAGAATCTCTAACGGAGAGCTTTTCCTCAGTGTCCTCTTCCGTTTCCGTTTTCGGGTTCTTAAGACCGAATAGATCTTTTGAAAAGAGTTGTGTGACTTAAAATGACGTATTTAGAAATGTCTGACAGATAGAATTTTCAAAGGCACGTATGTACTTACTACATGTGAGTGCCATGGACGCATGCGCTCTTTTGGGATCTACTAAGCAGGAGGTTATCCTATCATCCTGTTGGGAGAGCTTTTCTGACGGCTGAAGCAGGAATTCTTTTACCTGAATCTGTTAACTTCGTAGTCCCACGGATAAGGCCCGGGCATATACCGTCAAGTGCGTAAAACGAAGCTTGTCACTGTTAAACGTCTCCACCAAAGAGCCGCAGGATTTCAAAATTTGTTCTTTTGTAGGAAATATCACATCTTCTGGATCGAAAGAATGCCCATGCTCAGTTGTGCAGGCATACTGCATCTCGGCAACTGTCATTGGTCGGAGTGCCATTGCCACCCACATGAGTACTGTTTTGCACAGCACCAACTCTTCTCCATCGTCCTCCTTCGGGCCGAATAGCTGTATTTCTTCTTGAGTTTTTCTAGGCCCCAGCCGTTGCAATATGAGCTCGTACATTCCACTTATCCCTTTTGGCATTATCCTCAGTCGTTCTTGGATTCTCTTCCGTGAGGGTCGTTTCAGTTCATCTAGCACAAGCGCTGCCAGATATTAGTCGTGAATTCGCACCCTCTGATGGAGTAATTGTACTTACCAGCGTACCGAAACATACCAGCTGAATTTTCGTTGACCGTTGAAATTATTTCATTGCGATGACGCTTCAAACCAGGTATCTGTTCAACTTGTGCTTTTATAAACCTGCTGATGTCGTCGTCCACTTGCATTTGGATAGTGGAAACGTTGGGCTGATTCTCAAACAAATCGCGAACTACCGGACGGCCCGTAACCAGGAACCGAACACCAGCCTTCGCAATGGCAGGTAGCAATACTTGACGGGCGACACTGGTAGGGTCGGAACATTCGTCCAGTGCATCCAGGAGAACTATGACCTTCCCTGGGTGACATCGAATCATGCCAAGAAATACTTTCCACATACTTTTGAGATTCCTCCCTCGGTCAGCGAATGGGGCACCCTTCTGAACGGTCGCTTTCAAGATCTGCAATGCCCTCACACGATCTATACCAATAGAATTGATAAGTTGGGAGGTAATGCTTGCAGCCATCTCCAACGACGATGTGGTTTTAATGTCGCCGTTCCGAAAGAAGAAGTATAGCACTACAGCGCCTTCTGGTTCCAACTTTCGGATTTCATCCACGATGTTAGCGGACAGAACCGACTTCCCAGCACCTGCAATTCTCAGTGCCATGATTTCAAAGTAACAATGCAGGATGGAGGGGTTACGCATGCACGCACCCGGAATACCCACTACCCAAAGGTAATTTGGCCCTGTTCTTTTTATCCAGCCTTGGTACTGTTCATTCTGCAGAATCCATTCACAAGTTCCGGCCATCCGGTGGTCCCGATTCACGTCATACAGTGCGTCCGGGTTAGCGGCATCAAGCCAGTTCATTGCCTTCTCTTTGATTAATTAGCATGTATCACATGAGAAAATAGGCTACGCAGTTGCATATATACCTTCTGAAACTTGAACAAAATGTGCATTGACCCCACTCACAATGTCAGCAGCCTCAGAAAATTGGCCATGCAACTCCCTTACGAGGACCTCCAACTTTCCAAGGACCAATGACTGGGCTGCTATGTGTCAGCGTGCCGAATGTAATGCGAAGAGCGGCCTGCGAGGCGAGGCGATCCGAAAGCATGAATCACGGAGGGCGTTCTGTGAAACGGGAAAGTTGCGGTCATACCTTTAATCTTCTCCATGTTAGCCATGCTGGCAGCCTCTTTCACCGCGCGCTCCTTCTCTCCAATCTCATCAATCAATGGCTGAAGCACAACAGAAAATGGCTTAAATGGGTTGGTAACCCTCTCTGGAGACAACATGAGTCCTTAAAGCCCGGCCGATAACGAGTAAGGGTTTAATCTCACCTAGACCTAACGACGGTGCAAAATATCCCTTCGCTTTGACAGTGAAAACAATAACCGAACAATAGAATTCTGGCAACGCCAATTCCAAACTCTTCGCCAAAGCGGTCGTCGTTTCCGGAGAATTTAAATCAATCTGCAAGGACTGCTTGTAAATACTTTCGTAGAACTCACACCTTGCCATGGCAGCAACAATGGTTTCCAGAGCGAGTTCAAGCTTCTCCAAGTTTTCTTCGTGATTGAGATACACCTGTATCCTTAGTTGCGCTTCTTGCCGCACGGAAAGACTACTAACCTGAAGGAGAAATCGTGCACCGGCCCATACCAATGCAGTTATCTCAGGGTTGTGTTGAATAGCCACATCGATAATTTTGGCGTAGGTGTCCAAAGCCTTCACAATTCTATCCAATTTCTCCCGCACGACAACAACCTCGCCATTGTCCTTCGTGTACCGCCATTTCTTTGCATTTCTATCATTTTTGGCATCCTCTGCTTCCTTGAAAACAGTCCAGTAGAGCTTCGAACCGCTCGGTAGCTCGGTGGAATGCAGCCATTCATTTGGTGGTAGCTTCTTTTTGGCAAGCGTGTACGCCATCTCCCAGGGGTCTCTGATAAACAGGTTAGCTAAGGAACCGATCTGTCGCTGAGGGTCTTGAACTTTGTCGGTATGGAAGGTATCCCACGTCGCAAGTACTGACTCTGGCTGCTAACCGATGAAGCCCCCGAGACCGAAGCCGGTCGGTCAGCTACTTCCACCGTCAAGTAGTCTTTCTTAGCATGGAGTTGCGCTGGGGGCGTCTTCGACCTTATCGGTATGGGACCAGGTGACAATCTCACTGAATGGTGGCTATGTGGGTTATCAACTGATGATGCTCGGGAGATCGGTGGAGATGCCAGCGTTTTACTCCCATGGCTAGATCGATGAAGAAGCCCGAGGAAAGATCTCTTGAACTTTGACCTCTTGCTGTCTGCCATTTTGCTGACTCGCTGCGAGACCTAGCGCTAAGTGATGATTGTGAATGACTGCTGCTTGGGCGAGAGGTTGATGGAGATTCTGAAAATGCGGGGCTTCCTGCGCAGTTGTGCTTCTAAAACATATCGAAGACAGATCCAATGGGAGTGCAGGGTGATGAATACAACCTTGTTCGTACATAATGTGATATGATATGCGAATGCAAGCATGACAAGACATTCAGATTATGCACCTAGTAAGAAACAAATAGTATATACTCTGGCGTACTATCCGGAACATAAGCGTACAGCCGTGTATGTCTATCCCGGTGCATCTTCATGTTTTATCCATAATATTAACCACAAACCAATTGCAAACATCGGCTAGAAGACGAACGGAGGTGGGACAATAAGCGTGTTGCCTGTATCTGTAATCTATGCAATTCATCGATCAAATTATGTTATTTTGGGTCTTTGTCGAATGTCTACGAATGATCTTGGTTATGCACAATGTACTACTTGATACGACGTGCCATTTAATGTCATAAAACTGGAATTGATCATATCTTTCTCAGTGGTCTGCCCATTAATTTGTCTCGTACCAACTCTTCACGTGATGCGGCTCATCTGGGATTGAAGTGGCGAAACGAGGAACCGAGAAGGATTGTTTATCCGGCTGGTCAATGCGTACGCAAAAGTACGCACATGTACGCTCATGTATGTCAGTATATATATATGAGTTTGTGGGTACATAGTGGGAAAACGTCTCATAATACCTGAGCCTGTGTGTTATGACCGGACAGTTTAATCTTAATTTTGTCCACTTTGATCTTCCATTTGAATGAAGTACTGCCGCACATCGCTTTGGTTCTTTTCCGGCGTTCCTCTGTATCGACTCTCAATCTGATCACCCGCAATAACGGTGGGCGAAACTATTGGCTGCAGCTGTTTGCCGTCCCTGTTATCAGGATCCCCTGACCCTTACCATGGCATCTCATTCCTTCGTTCATAAGTGGCCCATACTGTTGCAGTCGCGTCGCTCCAGTAGTTACTATCACTCCTTCGCCCTCCACACCTTGAATCGGATAATCGACTTTCTCCTCCAATATAGCTTTCCCACGCGGCTATAAATGAGCTGCATCTGTAGGATCAAATGACTCTGCAATTGCTAGTTTGCTAAAAGCCCAGCTGCCAGTCATCGCACGCAGGCCACCTCACAACCCGACATAACTGGGTTGCCAGTCTCGCAGCTACCACCAGTTTTATATCAACAGGGTCATTCTCCTTCTTTAAACCCCTCTTTACTATTCAAGCATCGGATACGACATCTAGAGTTCTCAGCGTCAATATTCCCGACCATCCTTCGGTCTACGCTGTGCTTCACTTTGCAATTTTTTGATTGCAGCGAGGACTACTTATCTAATATCATTAATACCTAGTAAGCGCAACCGAGATACCGAGAGGCTCGATTATAATTTATGTGATCATGGTAGTAACTATTGATAGCCAAAGACATACGAGGATGGGGGACGCAACCGCTAAGAGCGCCGAGGAAGTGTTGGACGATGTTCTGCAAGAGAACAGGGACATGAGAGCAAATATCGAGAAACTACGCCAAGAAGTAGCAGCATTGAAGGAAGCAATATCCTCTCATATTTCGCAGCCAGTGGTTCCAGACGTAGCAAGGATCGGTGGCGCAGTGTATTCAGACCTAGCAAGTTTGGATGCGGCAGATTTACAGCGGCTCGATGTAGCGCTGACGGAGTATCGCCAGTGGATTCTCGAGGAGCAAAATTTGTGTACGCTGTGTGAGCGGGCTGGAGTGAGGATGCAGCGGATGTTGGGGGGGCTTGGCGTTAGGTACTTGGACCATATAGGTGAAGTCCGCAGGACGGACGGCCGCTCAATGTTTGAGGATCAGGGTCGGGGTGACAGCTCAAGGGTGTATGGGCTTTTGATGGACCGGCTGTATTGGAGTAATCGGGCTTGCATTGAGGGGGATGGTGTTGTGCTGGTTGATGCTCTGGATACGTTGGTGGGATTGTTGGTGTGGAGGAGGATTTTTTGATGTGATAGTTGTTGTTTAGTGACGGCTGCTGTTGTTCGAAATAGGGATGGTGGAGAAGCTCGGAGAGCTGTATCGGACTTCGTATTACGTTCGAAGGATTGTGCTTTGCTACCATGTATGGCGGAGGTGTGAGTGATGCGAATGATTTTATTGGATGTAGTCCCGTTACTTGATTATTCTGATTTATTATAGTGTATCGCGGCAACCTAACAGCTTTGAGTTGGTTTTATCGTGAGGAACAAGCGTCACCCAATGACACAACGAGGAGAGCTTGGGCCCGAACAGCACGAGTACAAATATCCCGAGTACAGAAGGTTCTTCCTACAAGTCCCTTGTATCCCCTCTCTGCGTGAGTCGAATTTCGGTGGCACGACACATACATTCTGCTGCACAATGTTCCGGAAAACACAAAGTATCTATAACTTACCCTAGCTGTAGATGAATACATGCTCGGGTAAGGTTCCTATCGCTGCTATCGATAGAAATCTGTTCCGGAAGTCCGACCGGTGGGAATCCTTAGTCTCGGGGTATGGTACACGTGGTGGGGGAAGTAATTATAAACATAACAGCTACTTAGGTACTTGCAATGATAAGTATGCACTCGCTGTTAAAACCCTGAGCCCTAATATGCGTACCCTCAAGCTTGCAAGACTGGTCAATATGCAACAGCATATTCCCAGAGTTTTCGTTCACGACAACACCACCTTTCCTTCGTCAACCGGTTGCGAATTTCGCTTTAGGTGTTAGGGGTCCTACCGCAGACGGGATACGGGTTCGTACGAGTGTTGGAATATCTCTGACGCTGGTACGCTTTGATCATGAGTGCTCACGCAGAACGGGAGATAACCACCGTACCATCAGCAATCTGGGGAATATTAGTAAAGGGAGAGGATCTCCCTCACCTAGCCGATCATCTAGAGGAGGAGGGGAGTCCGTTACAGTCATACTCTAGATAGAGTGAATACAGTATCCCCCCGTGCGTAGCGGTTCGGCCACGATCCGTGGCCGAACATTTTCTTATTGACTATGACTACAACAACTACTTGAGCTCAAGCAAGAACTCTGCTATAGACCAATGGAAGTCCGCTGAGCAGTTCCTCTCGCCCACACAGAGATGCTTGGCACAGGTCTTGCAACATGAGGTGGTGCGAGTTCTCCAAACTTGGCGATCCTCTTGCACCACCGGCCACGTTTCGTGGCTGAAACTCGTTGCTACGCATGAGGGGGATAACTAAAACAAACAAATACATCAGAAACTTAAAACCCTGAAGAGCCCCGACAACCAGAAATACTCAAACGCAACAATTAGTGACAACTCCTGCGATCACAACCTGCTTCCATTTCCCTAGAATCTCTCCGAAGACTCCTCTGAAAGGCTTCAGAATCAGAATCCATCATATATCATCTCGCCCCTCCCATATACCCATATGCAGCCATCTCAACCGCCTCATCGGTAAATTTGTTGGCCTCGCTGAGTAACAACTCCATCACATCCTTACCATATCTTTTATTTTTGCGTGCACACTCCACAACACGCGCCGTAATCTCAATCCGCCAGTCTTTGGATAAGAGTAACTTCATGATATCATTTGCATAGTTCTCGTTCCATACAGCCGCCATCACAACTGGCTCCGAAATCCTGAAAGTCGAGCCTTTCGAAAGATGAGACTGTGTAGCATGTAGGTTGCCATGCGTATGTACTGCCCTCTTTGCTCTTAATTCGGCTCTGATACTTTCAGCCTTGCACAGAAGTAACCGCAGCAGTTCTGGAGCAGCACTCTCGTTCGCTGCCGCTGCAACTAGTACTCTTTCCGATGTGATAATATTAAGGCTGACATTGCTGGCCAGGAGTCGCTTCATTTTCCTCACACCTGACCCGAAATTGTAATCCTGGGGCTTCTCGTCAAATTCCGCGGCTGCAACTAACATTGATTTCGTAATTTCTATACCAGGATCTTCGAGTAGAAGCAAGTCCACCACCTCCTCCCCCTCAGCAGGATTCGACAGCGCGAAAACCATGGCCTCGTCTGGGATTTTGAGTTTGTTGCCTCTAGATAGGAGAAGTTGCATTACATTCTTGCTAAACCTGCAACGTGCCGCTGCTTCCAAAACAGGAGGAGTGATCTTGATACTGGGATCTTTCGAGAGTAGTTGTTCCATAGTCTTCACGCAGCCCCACTCTGCCGCCGCCACCAGTATCGATTCGCAGATCTTGATACTGGGCATTTTTTCCAGTAGCAGCTCCATAGTCTTTAGGCCGCCCATCCGTACTACTCCCGCCAGAGTCGATTCGCTGATCCTGATATCTGGCGCTGTTTGTAGTAGTAGCATCACCGTGTCTTCACATTTTCCCGCCGTTACAGCGCTAGCCAGTATAGATTCGCAGATCGGGATGTCGGGGTCTCTAGCTAAAAAAAGTTTTATGAGACCTCTCGACTCGGAGTTCGCTGCCGCACTTATGAGAATGGACTCGGTAATCTTAGTTTCGTGCCTTCGATCTAGCAGTAATTTCATGCTCTCTTTGGCACCCCTCCAGACACCCCCTGCAGCTATGAGAACGGCTTCAGTGATCTCCCCGGTGGCAGTGTTTTTAAGAACCCTTTCCAAGATTTCCGTTCCCGTCGTCCAAGGATTACGCAAATATATCAATACAGCTAAGAGAACGGATTGGGTGATTTTTGTATTGGGGAATTTTTCCAGGAGCACCTCCAGCTTATACGCGTCTTCCTTAACCACCGGTAGGAGGATGTCGTTGGTCATTTTATCGTCCGGGTATCTCGGTAGCACCAACTCCAGCAGTTCCCGTGCCTTGTAGTGGCATGCCGCCGCAATGATAATGTCTTTTGTAATCCCGCCGGGATATCTTTCCAATAATAATTCTACTTGCTCTGGTCTTCCGCCATATTTAATTGCCCCCAACACCGTTTCCGCCGTAATCTCAAAGCCAGGGTCTCTTTCAAGCAATAGCTGTAATAAGTCCTTGTATATCCCCGCTGCTGCTTGTATAATCATTTCCTGAGTGACTTCGAAGCTTTTAGCACGGTCAAGAAGCAGCCCAAAAATCTTCAGTCCATGCTCACGATTCTTGGCTGCTGCATTAAAAACTGTGTTAGTGATCTTGATGTTGGGGTCTCTATCTATAATCGCATTTACCACTGCCACGTCTCCGTTCGTGGCTGCAGCAATCAGGACATCCGTGTACTGGCAGCCGTTGGCTCTAATGTCCGCGTTGCGGTCCAATAGCATGGTAACCACCTGGACTCTGTATCTCTTGATGGCCGCAATCAGAGGATTATAATCCCCACACCCCGAGCAATTTATTTCTGCACCGCAGTCTAGTAGCATCCGAACCATCATGTCGTGGCCTTCTTCGATTGCCAACATAATTGGGGGATTACCCCTTAAAGTTTTACAATTAACATCGACAGAACCCCAATCCCACAGTTTGCCATACAGTTCACCGAAGCGAAAGAATGACACAGCGAAGAGTGGGTTTGGTGGCTGAGAATCCAAGTACCAATACAAATTATAATCGTATTTTTTGGATCTGGCCTCCGTCCATTTGGCGTACGGTTCTGCTGGCTTATCAGGTGTTCCCAGAAACATTCGAATCAATGCCAAAGTATACCCTTGCATATATTGATCATCAGAGCGATTAAGGTGATGAGCCCAGTATATGGCGGCATATTCTGCGAGCACTTCCGATTTCTGGGGAGTTGAGTTGGCAGCATCAATTAGAATGGAAAGACAAGCTTGGGCGGCCATTGAATGGGCTTTCGAGATGTTGAAGTCGTCTTTTATTCCAAGAAACTCTTGGACCGAGAGATGAGCAAACCGTATCACATTCGACTCTTTATCTTCAGTCACAAGGTTGTGGCACCAATCCAACATCGAGGATAATGGTAGGTTGTCCTGTGATCTAAGGCTATGCGCAGTTGCAAAGAGCCATTCGGATGGGGTAAGAGGCCGCCTCGATACCATTACCCAACGTAACCCCATAATGGCGCATTGGGGCCCCGAGCCAGTTTCTGAGCTGATATCCTCATAAATCCGTTGGTACATGTCTTCAAGCGTCTTGGGAAGGTTCCCTAGGTTATTCCTAAGGTCGGATTCCAACTTCATACGTGAAAGATGCTTGATTTGGAGATCGGCCTGCAGAACGTCAAACGGGAATCCATTACGTTGCCACTGAACTCACCCATTGGAACCTAGAGAGAAATTTATTAGATCCGAAGTCCTAGTTGGTTGAATATACTCACATGCCGTCCGCTTTTGACATAAGTGCAGCTACGATCTCCTTCTTCAGTTTGCACTCGTCGCTTAGAATTTTACTTTTTTTCTCGATGAGCACTGTCGCCTCTCGCTCGACAAATCTCTCAATATCCGCCATATTATCGATCGCTTTGATGTAAAGATTCGGAACACCTTCTAGCTCTTGCTGGATGTCCTCGTAGTCTCTGCTCGAAATAAAGACTTTAACTAAGCTTGCTTGAGAATACATGATCTCCTTCAACTCTTGAAGCAGTTTCTCACGTTGGTTGGGGTACATTTCATCCAGACCATCTATCAGGACCGTTGTTTGCGGATGTATTTGAAGAAGTGAGCAAATCAGCTTCTTACACTCCTGGAGATTCCAGTGGCCAGAAGCATGCCCCTTAGTTTCCTTTTTCTTATATCCCTCCTGGATCGATTTAGGCAACGTTGAACCGGGCAGCTGGACAGACAACTGCTTTAATAGGGCCTGGAAGATGACAGTGCAATCACGACGAGAATCTTCGTTCCTGTTGCAGTAAAAGAAGATTACTGGCTCATTCGGTAGCTCCAACAGTAGTTTGTCAATGACCATGCAACTAAAGTCTCAGCGAGAAACAAACACGCAAAAGAGTTCATTAACTAACGCCAGCTTCGTCTTACCCGCACCAGCTGCACATATATTAATGACAACTCTGGCTAGGCAGTTAATCAGGGAAGCTTACGGATTCCATGCAACCAGAAGATACTGGAGGTGCTAGACGACCTCCATTCCTGGAATTTCTTCTTTTTTAAAAGCCACTCTCCAGTGTTCTCGAGAAGCCCATGTTTGGCATTCTGATGATGGTCTAGGTATTTGACATCGGAAATCCACTGTTGGTTACTAGTAAGCGCCAATGTCATGATGTGACGTCATTGAACTAGCATGCCCTAAGTATAGTTGCACGTTCTTTTTCTGAATAACGTATTAGCAATAACTCCACTGCCATTGAAACTACAGTACCTTCCAGCTTCTCATAAATGGATGTAATATTGTCATCGATCCTCTGTATCGGCTTATCCAAGTCATTTAGAAATGATTGGAGCTTTTCTAATGGCAAAATGTTAGCGAATTATGTTCACATTCTGTTGAAATGTACCTCTAAGATCCGAGTGATCACGCCTTCGATCTGCAAGACCCCTCGTTAGATGCTGATAAATACGAATTATATTGTACGACTCACATTCGGCTTCCGCAATTACGATTTCCCTTGCTAAAGATAACTCTTTATCTTCAATGGTGTTGAAAAGTGTCTTCTTCCCGGCAGCATCCAATGTGCCTGAGAGGAAGCCCGCTGTAGTGGAATCAGCTAGTTTCATCCGTAGCAGTATGCTATTAGTGAATATAAGCTTACCGGCCGGGCCATTCTCAAAATATCGCTTTGCCCTAGCGAGGAATTCGAGCACAGCAGTATAGAGCTCGGTCATCTTTTCCTCTAAATTTGTGTGCGTAGTCACTTTGGGCACTGGCGTGAGATACAGTTCTTCGTAAGCAGCGCATCTAACGAGCAAATGTGCAATCTTCTCCACGCCAACTAGAACTGTCCCCATAGTCTCACTATCGTTAACAGAAACCTAAGTTAGTTAATATAGGTACGATGAATTCATTAATAATAATGGGTTGAACAAACCTGCAAGAGAAACCGTACTACACTCCAAGGAATAGAAGCATGTGCGGTATCGAATTGGACCGCTATGTCTCCGACGGCTTTGAATATCTCTAACCAATTGATGACTTTCTCTGCCAAATCACGAATGACGATAATTTTCCCGCGAAATTCGAATTTCCATTGGTTTTCCTTACATATATCTCTACTCTTCCTCGTAGACTCCAATAGGGCCATCGGGCAGACTCTCTGGTCGACGCTGACAGAGGAAAACATTTGTTTGTCTTCCTTAGACAACTTTTCGAATGCCGCCCCCCATAGCGATGGTGCGGTGCTCACATCTGGAGAGGATGCTGGTGCGGATACCATTACGCTTAGAATCGTTGTACTGCCAGGAGTGTATGACCCTGTGCTCCCTGGTGCGACCGCAGAACAATTCGCGACGGGAGAAGATGTTGAAGCCGGGTCTGCCGCAGTTTCTAGAAGGGTAGTATTACTCTGCAAAATGATTTAGCATGGGTATCCCATGACTCAACTGGAGACTGACATACTACTTCTGGAGAGCAGTTCGCGTTCAATACTGAGGCTATAGACAGATCTGGAGATGTAGGTCTTCTGGGACGGATCTTCGCCCCAATTTTCGACAGGCTTTTTCTCATCGTGAGGTGCGAAGATTGGTAAAGGAATGAGTTTTTAAGGGGTGGGTGGGTTTCTGCACAGATGCCGATGGAATAGGGTTTTAATTGTGGAACTACACTCATCCAATCATCGTTTTAGCTTAGTACTCTTTTAGAGCCAGGCGGCTCAAAAACTCGAAAGTGACAACCGACATACTACATCCAAAAAAAATTCGCTTGTAAACTGCGGCAAATGGTACCAACTACTAACTAATTAGTGTTTATTTGAGTATATAACTTTAGGTATGAGTAGTAGCAGAGGCACAATTTGGTGGAAGGATTTCTTGGAGAGGGTTGATACTTAGTAAGAGCCCTGCGCATGCAGTGCTGAACATTCGACAATGGCACTACACACGAGAAATTATGGCAGGTGCCACTTTGCACTGAAGTGCAATTGCTAGGTTTTCAATCTGCTGAAAGTGGGTTAGGGATCGAGGGTAGAAATAATGAGGGGAATGATGTGTGTTTAATTAGTGGGGAGGTATAAAATTTAATGGGCAAGCAGTTACTTTGTAGTGACTGCAAATGGCATGTAAAGATCAGTCATTATAAGCGCAGTTGGTGACACATCAAATTCTAATGACAACACATCAAAATTTCAATGACAATACATCAAATTAAAAATAACTATAAAATCCAGCCAAGTTCCAAGTAAACTAAATTCAGAAACAATTGCTCTACTCTGAGTCCGGTTGCAGTTTGACAAGCGAACTTTTTTTGTTGTGGTATGTCAGTTGTCGCATTTTAATTTTTGAGCTTTTGTACTTCGAGCAAACATTACAAGGAACTGTGAAATGGTATCTTTTGTCATCCATAACCTTCTTCAAAGAATTATCTGCCTTTGGAACGCCAGTATACCTCCTCTCTAATTGGTAGATAGACCAGTCGGTAGTAATTGAACTGCAATTCGGTGGCGGGACCATCTCCAGTCTATACTCATTGATTATCACTCAGACGCTTGAAGATTTGAAACTTTCCCATTTCCTTAATCATATCTGGGTACTTTATTAACTCTCGCTAGCACGCGCATGAAGTTTTTTTAACCATATTCCATTCATAAGTATATGTTTTCTACTCTACTAGCTTGAAAAAAATTATGCTGCAATTCAGAGAAAAAAATGCTTGGTCGACGTCATGACCTCAACACACCTTGAAATTACCTAGGCGGATATGGCAAAGAGAAGATAAGGACGATCTACTCAAAGTTGGAGGAGCGGGAAAGGGTAAGTAGGTATATATCTAAATCTATGTTATGGAACTCATGGCTGAATACAGTATGATACAAATAAACACACAATTGCCCCTCATACTGGAGATTCCGAAAAGTATGATTTCCTCCATGCACTCTTCGTTTGGTACGCTATGTACCCTTTTCGGGCGTGTGGAGCGTCGCGCCGAGAGATAACCTGTAACTTGGAGAGCATAGTCGACGCAAAGGTTTGCCGGAGCGCGGGTTGATGTATGGGGCGCGAACCCTCCGATTCCTATATTGACAACGCTCTCACCTGATCTGCCTTTCACCAATTCCCACATCACATGTGGAACGCTGGCGAATACGTTGCTGACACCTGCGGCGGATGCGCAGGCTGATCCGCTGCGCCGGAGAAAGGGCTGGGGATATACCCGCCGTGGATCTCTGGGTATGCATATCTGCCGGGCGCATTCCAGGGTGCTTCCCTGGTCATAGGTGGCTTAGGAGGGTACGGGGACTTGGGCGGTGGGAGGGCGGCGGTGATACACGTATACATGGTAGTTGTGCTATAGGCATGTGCGTCGTATCCGGCGGGCAGCTTTGCAGACGCATCGTAGCCGCCGGAGAAATGTTGTTGGGAGGACGGCATCGTGCTGAGCTGGATGTATTCGGTTTGAACTGGTGCAGGAGAGAAGATGTTTGCAGCGGCGGGCGTGGGAGTGGCAGCAACGGAAGGTGGGTACTCGAGGTCGGCTTGTGAACGGTAGGTTGACGGTGGACTGATGGGCGTTGGCGGAAACCGCGAGGAAGCGGTCCAGCTCGGTGGGTAGACACGCGTGTATCGGCGGTGCTGCTGTGTAGGTTTCGAGCGGACTGGCAGGACCGACTTCTTTTTTGGAGCTGGGGGAGGTGTGTTGCTATCTCGGGGCGCATTTGGTGGTGTTGAGAAACAGGGTGAGTTTGGGCTGGTGATGGTGGTCGTCGTTGCAGAGAGTGCTGAGGGAACTACCCAGTTGGAGCAAAAGGATGATGAGTATCGTTGCGACATGGTGGTGGTTTGATTTCACTGCAAATGAGAGGGAGTGGTATGGGGAAGTGTGGAAAAGCTTGATCATTTTGTCAATGAGATTACATCGGGGCTGTGCATGTGGACGCGACAGAGCGGCGCAGTCCGTAGCGGCGACAACTCACAGTGTGCGCAATGAGGTGCGTGGCTAAGCACATGCACCTAGACCCTAGTCTAATCGGTTTTCTCGTGTCGAGCGGACGTTCGAATTCAAAGACTCGGGTGCCTTCAGGAGTTGGTTTGGGCTTTGATCAGTTCGAAGCAGAAATAAGCCTCCAGTCGCTACACAAAGGATAAGCGGGGACGGAGTTCTCCGTCCAGGGTTGCCGAGGACTGCGGCTTCATGAACGCATCCTTATTCGGATAGGCAAAGTAACACAGCATACCGGTATACGCAGGTGGCTGAAGCATAGCTGCGGCCCATGTTCAGTAGGGAACATATTGTTGTGGCATCGCCTTAAAACTGATTGATGGTTCTCTTCTGAAGCTGGCAACGGCATCGCTGTGAGAATGGCATCAACAGGTACTCCCCATTCTAGGTCTGCACTGGGATATGCACCTAGCTAATGGACACAGCAGAAAGACCCGTCGCCGGCATGAACGCGCAGCTTGCGAATTGGCCGTTCAGTCTCGATACATACATGCCGGACCTGTCGGTATCCTACCAATTTTCATGAGAGGTCTCGTATTGACGGCTTCTAGCGAGTACGGCAAGGATATACGCACCGCGCTCGAAACCTTTCGGTCGACGCTTTTATCCGATGATACATCCGTTGGATTAATCACAACCGGCGTCGATGGCACCAGTAAATTCTCCCCGAAGTTTCCCTTGGACCCCACTGAGATATATAGGCGTAGACGAATACATACTGAACGAGAACCAACTTGCTCTGACTCTCCAAGCAAACCGTGAGCATCCTCATCCTTACGAGTTTTAGTATGCGTCCCGAACTTTCCTCATAGCATCCACGACTAACCCAGGCTCAGTTTCATCAACCGTTTTCTTGTCAAAAACATACAAAGCGCGCTGCCCGCAGACCCAAACAAGCTGCGCATTTCCTACCACGCTTTCCGCATGCTAATATCCCACTTCCAAATCGCTCCCGCCTTCGTGTCCACTCTCTCACGTTACTTTCTCCCATGCGGCAGCGGTAGCCGGCATATCACCTCAATCCCCAACGGTTCAATTCGCGATTTCTGGTATTTCCTTCCCGTGCGAGTTCAGGTCGCCTGCATCGCCGGCCATACACACGCAAGTATTGCGGGCACGAACCAAATGAACCCATTCCACTACCTACACCTCCCAGACGCAAAGGTCGATATTCGCGGGTCGCAGATTGCCATATTCTTCCGGCGCGATTACAAAAACAAGTCTACGGCAGTGGTGGCGGTGAATCTTCTCGACGGAAGATGGTGCAAGCCTGTGGAGGAGCCGCAGATGCGGATCAAGGAGGCGCTCAATGCGCGCCGGGTTGATGTAACAAAAGAGCCCTTTTTTGTGCATCTGGTATATCTTACCAGCGTCGCGAGGTGGTGGAATAATGCGTTGAGTAGCTTCAACGATCAGTTGATTGCGCATGTTTGTCTCTCCCTCATTGGTTACGGTTCGACATACTGAGGACGAGTAGGAAATAAGTCTGCAAGCGGAGATAGAGAGCGCTGCCATCACATCCAATGACTTTTATGGTGGGATCAACAAGACGCTGCACTCTATGGCTGCACACCTACACCGTTATAGATCAGAGCTAGGGTCGCTCGAGGATACGGTTGAGGATATCTCCATGCATCATAAGGAGTTTCATGAACACGACGACGGAGCCTACAGCGACCAGAGTAGGGTTACGCTAGGCTTTTCCCAGGTTAAATCCCAGGTTAAATCCGTGAAGAGCTTCAGCAAAGAGCTGGAAAACAAGATTCAGAATATCCTCGCCTTAGTATGTCGTCCTCTATCACGGAGGCTCTTACTAACGGCAATATAGCTGTTCAACCGAATCCAACTAGCAAACGATCGTATGCTTGTCAAAAACGGCCTGCAAATGCAAGAGATCCTCATCGCGACGCAGGAGGAAGCGAGATACTCGCGGCAAATTGCCGAAGCCACACAACAGGAAGCTCAAAATTCTCGGCATGTAGCTATACAATCGCAAAAGCTAGCTGTGGAAATGAAAAAAGACAGTGTTGCCATGAAGACGGTACGCGCTTTTGCTTCCTCCCTCATCCCACACCTCTGCTGAACCTCCTACAGATCGCGGTGCTAACAATGTTTTTTCTCCCGGGCACGTCCTTTGCCGTATGCTCCCACTCTTCTCTGTCAATTGATTGACGCTAATATCCCGCAAGGCCCTGCTTTCGATGCCGTTTTTCAGCCAAAATACGTGGGTCGCCAATGCGTCTAGGTTTTGGCTGTGGGTTGTGCTCACGGTGCCGTCGACAATGCTGGCATTTGCGTTCTTTACATATTGGAAGCGACGAGATATGAAGCGGAAACAGGAGGCCAATGACGATCTTGAGATGGAACTAGCGCCGGCGCCATGCACAGGTGGAAACTCGCAGACGGCATAGGTGTATACAATGGACGGAGGGATGTTTTGATACATTTTACACTGAACTAGAGTCTAGAGATATGTAGAAGAGCATAAACTTTGATGATTGATTAGAATTTAGACGCTCTAGTGCTAAGGTAGATGCTATCCAGTTCAGTCATAGACTCACAGGCTGGTGTTTGTGTCTAGATCTGCTAGGTGGGCTGGGCGCTATGTCGCACTAACCTTGCTCTGTCTACGTCAATCCGGGTATCTTTGCACTCCTCGAACAGGGCGTTTTAACTGTTGATCATGAAGGTGCATTGTTTGGGTTCCTTAGCTGTAGCATAGGCCAATGAGGTATGCTGTGTTGGTGCGTATACATATGAACATAGTAAATATCGATATATCTCGTATATTCAACCTAGAAACAGAAGAACAAGCAAATTTTAAATATTAAATACATACTTAAGTAGGTATATATGCAGCCGGGGCCCTCCTCACCAAGTCGGCGATGAACAAGCAAGAGCCCATCTTGTACAGAATAGAATGTAAGAGCAAGTTGAGGAACATACAGAGCGCTACAATGATACAACTACCAAAACAAACCCAACCATCTAATGCATGATATTCGTTACCATCTCGCCCGCCGACTCCGCAGTAATATTTCCAGGCCCGAGAAACACAGGTCCAAGATGCTCCTGATTCTTGATCCAATCAAAGCACTCCGTAGGGGTCACACAAATCGGGGCCGCATGCACCAGATAATGCAGAAACACCGCGATCGCAGGGCCATAATGTGTCTTCGTCGTTTCAAACACTCCACCAAGTTTCTCAAACACCTGTAGCGCATCCTCGCTCAGCAGTGGCGTCCCGACAAGACTCTGCACGGGCATCGATAATGCATGCTTGGATCCCTGAACCTGTTGACATTTCTCCAGCAGCCGATAAAGCGTTACGGTGGCGACACCTTCCTTGGTAGTATTTCGGTAGGTCCAATGTTGCTCCGTCAAGTGGTGAAGGAAGCGCTGGAAAACAACCAATTCAGTCAGCTTGGCGGTCGGAAGATCGCTAGCGGCACGTATGATAATTGTAAATCCTTCGAGCGGATACCGGAGAAGCGGGCAGTTTGGCTTCTGGAGATCTATAAGCCCCTGTGATAGCGCCGAGGAGAACGGAATGGACGGTGCACCGTCGGGAACCCATGCTGTCAGACTTGGATGGACCGAGACGGCGCGCTGGATATTATCGATTGTCCACTGCAGAGCGCGTAGGAAAATAGTCGATTCCTCAGAGTCCTCAGATTCCGTATATTCTACTATCGTGTAAAGGACCGCGAGAAAGAGGAGCTCAAGCTCCGACCTTTCGAATCTTTCGCTGAGAGCAGAGTCGAGAGCACTGAGCCAGCGTGATCGATTTCCATCGTAATCAACGAGAGGGAGTGCGCCAAGGATTGTGTCCTCTTTAGGTGTTGTTCCGTGTTGAACCACAAACCACGAGCAAGGGTCGCAACAGACTAAAGAAGAGATGATGTCCGTCTCTGGAAAGTTGCCCATGGCTAGGGGAAAAGCCAATCTCGATCGACTCTGTGGAGCCGGGAATCCAGGAGTTTTCATATTTGTAGGCGGCGCTCTAAGAAGTAGGGCCAATGGCCTGGTAGAATCACCGCAGATCTGGCATTCTCCGATGAACTCCGAGTTTGGTCCCGCTGTGGACCGTTTTTGGAATCCAGGTGTGTATAATAGATGCGGAAATTTTGGGGTGTGGTAAGGACTTTGATACGGCCCAGGGTAGGAGCCTCCGTACGGACTATCGGGAGTCATTTGAATGTACGGGCTCTCATACGGACTCATTGTGTGTTGTGACGGCACATAGGAGCGCACGCTGGTCATTGGTGACACGGGGGACATGGAAGACGGGGAAGAAAGTCCGTGTCCAGACTTGGTCGAACTCAGACGATCAATTGCATTCATAACGACTGAGTTACGGTCGTGGGATGCTCTTTGTTTTGAGTCCAACAAATTAGAAAAAGCCTGCCAATTCGCTGTATGAGCTTGTCTAAGTTGCAACTGCTCGTGTGGGTGTTTTGTCGTCCTTCCGGTGGCTTGCAGGTTCGTCATCATCAACTTCAGTAGTAGCTTCGTCAAACCCAATGCTTTGCCGCCAAGATCAGGTCTCGACATTTTAACAGGGTCTCCAGTATCGATTGTCTTTGTCGAGACCCATCGCTCGGCATTGTCGCTGAGACCACGGCTGGACGATGTTAAGAGAACCGATTTAAGGTCATCGTCATTGCTGAGGATCTCATTAACAACAGCCTCGTCCAGGCGATCAGAATACAGGTCATCTAAGCTGACCACTTTTCCGTCGTGAAGTGCCAATTCCTTGTAGTTAAGTTTGCGGGGAGCGGGGATGTCGAGTCGAGCAAGGTCGCGATAGTTGATTTGCGGCAGATGATGCCATAGTGTATCGGGGCCCAGGGTAGGGTTTTCGCTACCTTGTGGGAGTAAGGCGTTGAAACAGCCCTTGCATTGGAAAACGTACGGTGTGCTAGTTGTGATGTCGTGGAACAAGAATAGACAATCGGGTGCTGCGGCGAATACCGAAAACCCCACCGAGGTATTACACTCGGCTGGACGTTGGCTCCTGTTTCCAAAGAGGATGATGATGCACGCAGTCCCGTGTAGTCCTTTATTTCCAATACCGAGCGCAAACTCTTTGATGACTGGCGGTTCGATCAATCCATCCGTAAGCAAAAACCACAGTGTCGAATCGCGGAGGGCTAATTTGAAGCTGTTATCCGAGTTGAGAACTGTCGGGTCCGTACCACCGGCGGAAGAGAGGTGTTTAATCTGCTGATGGTTTAGAATAGAATGAGGTTTGTGGTTCCAAGGCAATATCTTTGTTTGTTGCCTTGCCGTAGATGAAAACTGGTCGCAGATGGTGCGAACTGCGGCGCGCTCCTCGTGCATGATCTTGCCCGCTGTACTTCCAGACATGTCGACCGCAAAGGATGCACGGGACTCTGAAAATGGAATCTTCTTCTGAGTAGGAATTTGGTCACTGTTCCATGTCGGTAGCGAGCCTGTGTATGGCGCACGATAGTTAGAAATCGTATGTTATTTGAACTTCCTATGGCTCTTACGTTGTTCCGTTTGTCTCCGGAAAGTGTGAGGTTGCAGCTCAGGTGTGCGAGGCGACGAAATAATTTGGTCGATAGGAGTTCTGGGACTCATTTTTGCAGTGCAGTGTGAGTATTGAAAATCTCACCAGCTCGAGCGTTTGTGTAGATACGGTGGGGAAACTCGCTTATGTATATTACGATCCGACAGTTCAAGGCATTATCAGCCTCGCGATTTGCGTAGTTTCGGAACCCTGGCGGGCCGATCTGCGAGGAACTAGCGAGTGCATTAAGGCGCGGTAGCTGCGCACCCTTTCCTTTGCGATGGTGGTACGATGCGCGGTCATACCACATCCCCATCGTTGTGGGGCTGTGTGCGCGCACTTGCAATTGCCAAGAATTTTAGGCAGACATCCCCCACCTCATGCATACGGCCCAGGCGCCTTATTAGGGGCGTGGGCGCCCAGCGCCCACACCTAACAAGCCGCTAGCGGGGCACCTCGTAGCTACACTCCCAACCTCAGCTCCCCCATATCTATCCAACTTTGAGCTCAATTAACTCCATGAGTTTTACTTTAACCAAGATATTGTTTATATATGAAATGTAGTTAACAAGATGCTCTTTCACTTGCTTGTCTCCTCTTTTAGTTTCCTCTAATATTCAAGGAGTGGTTGATGATCAAGTACAGTGGCTTAGACAATACTTAGTACTGTTGATGCTGCTAAGCACTGCTGGTATTTTGCATCAGGTAAATTATTTCTACCTGACACTTAGATACATGCCATATACCATCAGGTAAATCTGTGATGAGTGATAGCCTATGACTCAAATATAGAGACCAACCAGTTTACAACCAGTATCAGTACCAGGCCAATGATAATGCAGAACCCATCTGTATATAGTATAGCTACTCTGTGCCAAAGAGCTTCAAATTTGACCAAGGATTGGTGGAGTTATGGGTTGACTGCTAAGGGAGGAGAAGGAGAGCTAGCTACCCCATATGATTTCTCCACCACTTGGGGTTGGAATTTATTGCCCTTGCTGTCTGAGTCTCTTTAGCATGCTACAAGACTACTTGGGTGCTGCTTGGCAGTTTCTAGGGACAATGAAATGTCACCTGGGCAAAAATTACCTAAGTTATGGTACTATAGAGGGTCTCCCACTTCAGCAACTCAGAAATAGTACCTATCTCAACAACCACTAGCCCAAATCTGCCAAGACTGATATTAATTGACAGCTAGCATACCATATATTCTCTGATAGTATTACCAGTGAATTCCATTTACAATTGGTGATGAAACAGGAGGGGTTAGAAGGTGGGCAAAAATCCGCCAGCTTCATGGGCTCTCACTCACATTTTCATCTTACTCAAAATTGGACTGTTTGACTTGATTTTTAGATTGACATGTAGGCCTTAGAGTTGTCTATTATACTACTATCTCTAATATTCTCGCTATTGTGTGGTTGTTGAGCAATTTGCAATTTTGAAAAAAATCCGGGATTTGCAAGGTGCTAGCAGCTTGTTAGGTGTGGGCGCTGGGCGTGCCCACGCCCCTAATAAGGCGCCTGGGCTGTATGCGTTAACGGGAGGTTCGGTCATCTTGAGTAGCAGTTCCAGGGTATACTTCAGAGCCCAGTCTCCTCTGCTCTCTTGCACGTTTCCTTCGCCACTGGAGGAAGCGTGAGAAACAAAGAAAGATTGTATCAACAGTGGGTGTTGTTGTTGTTTATTCATACTGTATGCACTCTAATTAGAGTATGACAGGACCTAGATACCCCCTCCGCCTCCGGGCGAGCCGGCTAGATGGCGGAGCTCCCCCCCCGCTACCCTTCATCCCCGCTCAACAGTGGGTGTTGGAGAGTGCGGTATATCATGCGCTGCGGTCGGTGACCGTCCAATTGCTAATACCGTCCAGTGACGAATCAGATAATTTTGTATGTTGGTAGCTACAGCCGTGAAAACGGATTTACTCACCCAGTTTTGTATAGGGTTTATCAACGGACGGTATTCGTCATTAGACGATCGATCACTGTAGGCATGAATTGTCCCTGGAAACGACTTGCTCGAAACTTGTACGTACTTGTTAGATCATTTTGTACCTTCCTAGCCAGGCGAGGTGCTGCATTCTTCCCCTTCCACGCCAGGACCACCACTATTCATACCAGCGACCTTAGAACCCACACCAGCACCATCAATAAGCAAGAAAAAGCTAGTACCTTATTAAACATTAAAAAGTACCAATCAAAGCACTATAATCATACTCTATCAACAGCTTCCTCACCGGCGGCATGCCCAGTCCCCTGGAAGCAGCGCATTTCCTACAACGTCTTCCATATGTTAATAGCCCACTTCTAAATTGCTCCTGCCTTCGTGTCTACTCTCTCGAGTTACTTTCTTCTGTGCGGCTGTAGCTAGCATATCACTTCCATCTCCCACGGCCCCATTCGACTTCTGGTCTTTCTTTCCCTTTTTCTCCGGCGGTTTTCCAACAGTTTACTTGTCGGACAACCTTGTGTCCTCCCAGTCAATGTCTTCATCCTTCTCGGTTAGCGTCCACTGGCTGGCCGGCATGAACCAAGTCAGATTGTTGAACGCCATGCGGCTGTCCTTCTGAGTATTGCCAGACATCATTCTGACGGCGGTAATTTTAAAGCTGCTAGCATTGAGCTCGCCTCCATTTATGAACGGAAGATCCGTCTCAACGTCCTGGGCCAATATGACTTTCCGTATTGACACCCGGGAGATCTTGCACATTCTCCGATCCCCGCTCATAGTCATCACTGATGATTACTGCAGAGGTAATCTCGGCGTACTGGCCAGGTCTCATAACCTTCATCTTTGGTTAGTGCCTGACTCGCTGGGTATAAATAGGTGGATGCCAACACATACCTTCCTTCATTTCGCAGACTCCAATATCCCCCATGACCAAAAATTCGAGCTAACCACGTCCTTCCACCGTTCCAAGCGACCTAAATTCCACATTATTTAGAGTGTCATGGTCCCTACGCCTTTCTCTTCCTTTTCCACATCGCTCCTGAACCGTTCTTAATCGGATGGGCTGACTATATGGCTGGACTGGAGGACTTGAGAAAGCGGTGCATTATTCATGTAATCGGGCACGAGAACATGGCTATGTTCTTGCTTTTGAACAATAGCACAATGTGCCCCACTGAGTACACGCATACTGGCAGCATGCGGAAAGGCTGAAGCTACCCTCCGTAACTCTAAATCAATAGTAACGGTAGTGACACTAGTCCTGTATGTATCGACGAGGAGACCAGTACTGGAGGTACAAAAGCGGTAGTACCAAATGACACGACAATTCGTAGTGTGCTTTGTCATGTAATTATTGTGCAATGGTGTTTTCTCTCGTGGTGGTAGCGTGTGCTCCGTTGTCCTACTCTCATCAGAGCATATTACGGGTAGCCCGGTAACAGTTTCAGTTTCGTAGCTCCTCCTATTCCTTATCATTCGTCCCGGCTAGCTCGAATCACTCAACGGACCCAGACAACTCGAGGGTAATGCGTCGCAATACGCCTTCGAACGGAATGTAGCAGGCATTCATGCACTGCGGCTTTCTTACTGTCAATATTCCCTAATGTCTTTCATCAATACTGAAGTTATCAACGAAAGGACGTCGACTTGCATTGCTCAGGGTGCGAGGTGCCGCTGATAGTGATGTGGTGGGCGGCAGCCTATTGCTTCCTAACTGCTAAAAGTCTAGCGCTAAAAAGTGAAAAGTCAAAGTTAAAGCATAAAAAAAATCGGGATGTGGATAGATAGGGTAGTTATATGGAAAAATAAAGTGTTGTGAGGTTTCTCTAAAGGTGGTTGTGTGGTAGCGGTGGTGTTGGTTGAAGAAGGTGGTTGACTAAATGAGTGAAATGGCGGTTGCTTGAATAATACTTATTAGTTAATACCGCACTACAAAAAAGGTGAAATGACGGTCCGCTGACAACACCAATAAAAATGACCTTAGGCGACAGGCAGCCATATACAAGTGGTTTTTCGCACGGTATTCCATAGGATATTTTGTGTGTAGGCACTATGAATTCCTATGGACTGGCACAGGGATGCGAACAATATGATATCGATTGCATGAGGCGACTATGGAGTGCACAGAAAAGCGAAATACCCTTGGAATCCTGGTAGCTCTATTCTCCTAACTCAATGCTCCAAAGTGCATTTGACTCCAAGCCCCCAAGTATACTTGCCCCCAAGTTCACCGGAAAAAATGATCTTGCACGATGCACAGCTAGTAGAGAAGCTGTTATTCGAATGGTGTTCCATAGCAAATTTGATACATGGCACTGTGAAGTCCTACGGACCTGCGCATAGATGCGAACAGTATAATAAAAATTGCACGAAAATATTGTAGAGACAGGTATGCATGGGGTAGGCTAAATCGCAATAGTTCAACCTCTGGAACTATGCTAAATACTATGTATTGCGCTGGGATACTAATTATTCCCCCCCCCTACCATCCACTCCAAGAATATTTGTCCGATAAGGGCACTTATTTAACGCCAAATGATCTAATCGATGAGCTCTATTGGCCCGTCGTGTCCGATCTTGAATTGGAGCAGTAGTTTTGATACAGCCATTTTTGTCGAATTGACACGAAATAACACGAAATCCTGTCCTATCCTGTGCGGGATTTCGCGTTTTTGGCATCTCAAATCCCATCGCGGGATGGGATGAGAGACTATAAATCCTATCCTATCACTATCCCGTGGTTCTCACTAAGTGACAGTGATAGTCACAGTACTAGTACCAATAAGAGGTTGGGTGCACTAGCACAAGTAAGTTGGTTAGGTCAACGTCAACGTCAAAGCTTCCACAGGCTCAGAGATTTCCACGGCCCAAAGTTTCCCAAGGAAAAATGCTACTCACCCTAAAGCACTCTTTAAGCGGGCTCTCACATGCTCTCTCCAGTGAGCTCTCAAATGTACTCAAGCAGGCTCTGAAGTGTGTACACATTCAAGAGGTTCCATGGAAAGCTTGTTATGAGCTGCGCAGGTACACGTGTACATGTAGCGCAGCCTATAGTGGATTTGCACTTTTGCTGATGTTTCTCATAGTGAAATTACGAGATTTGATATATTGAAAAAAGCCTCAAGAATGTGGCTTTGGCCACATTTCCAGGACACAAATTAGTATTGGTACTTATTATCTGCCGGTATCAGATAGTATTATTTATGAGAAAGAATAGGTAGGACTGGGAGGTGGTGGTGGTTCAAGTTATGGGATAGTTGCTGCGGGTGGTAATGGTTACTTTTTATTTTTCATTTTACTTTTGGCGCTGGACTTTTGGCAGTTAGGAAGCAATAGGCTGCTGTCTGGTGGGGGGAGCTCGAGGTGAGATAATGATAAGGTTCGGCTTATCCTACACGTGATCACGATGATACGCTATTCTCGCCTAAGCAGCGTACGGCCACTTTCAATCTGTGAGGAAAATATTGCTTTCTCTGGTGGTGAAACATGCAGAGAGCTAGAGCTATTGGCTGCCTAGTGCACGTAGTGAATGAATGTATATGTGCGGACAGATATCGCGCCGTCTCACATGCAACTATATAACATACATGCAACTATATAACATGCATGCTTGCTGCGCAGCAGGGCGTTCCACTTGCCATTGCCGTGCTTCGCCACACACATGTGCGTGTGCGCAGTTGGCTATTAGTGTAACAGACATTCGCGTGATGTCTGAAAGTCAGCCCCACTATCCATTCTTCTCTTCTTTAATGCGCAAGAACCCCCAGCCAATGTCATGAAGGTCAACACTACAGCACTATGGAAAATTCACCTAGCCTTGAAGGAGTTATTCCAAGTCCGACATACATTTTTTTTGGAAGCTCTCTCGCAAAAGAGGAATTTTTTACTCCTGCCTTAGATGGGTCAAATGAATTATTTGAACAGAGGATAGGCATGGTGGAAGGCCAGACTCGGGTTGTGTATGTGCTCTACCCAAATTCGGCAACGATAACGCGGACTGTCCGTAGTCAGGGACCACTTATGATTAATAGTGCTAACTGGTACTCAGGGTCGTGGAAAAGCTCAGCACATCCGATATTAACTACCTTGGACAAAAGCTTGATTGCAAATTTAGATCGGTACCAGGTCCCGGGGTATTCGGATGCCAGCATATTGTACCCGAGTCGCCGGGCCCCAAATCCGAAGGTAAATACATCTTACCGGAGATCAAGATGGATTGTTTATGTCACAATAGAATCGTTCAAGCTAAGCACTCCCTAGTTTACTCGTTTGCATTTGATTCTGCCATATTACATGCATATGACTCCATAGACCTTGTCCCGTCTCAGCAGTTTAGGACCTGCAAAATGAACGATAAAAGCGAGTTTTATACCAAAAGAGCTAGACCTAGTAAAGTTCGTGGAAATACTAACAGATGGCCAGATTCTATCAAGTTCGCTCGAATTTCAGTCTACATACATGAAAATCCGTCTATTAAGTGCAACACTATCATTGTGGAATATCACGACCCGAAGGGTATTACGCAGTCGTTGGAAAATTTGTGGCAAGCTGATGGGCACGAACGATGGCATAGACTTCGCTCTAAACCTATTTGGGTGTTTTGTGATATGTTCAACGTATTCGGTTGGGGCCCTATCCTGAGGGAGCTGAGTTCGGAGTTAAGAGCAGCAGTGAGTATTTCTTAGCTTTAAATATGTATATAGTAATGATACTAGCCATAGCGCTAATCGTTGACCAGGACCTCAGAGCCTTCCAACCGGCGTTGAAAGTAGAACACACGTACTCAGCCCACCAACTGATTGGTGTTTCAATTGAGCTTTCCGAGGCAATCCGCATCCAAAGTGTCATTGTAGAAGGTCTGAAGAGGGAACTATCAACAAACCAGAGAGAACTGTCAGCAGCTGCACAGGACTGCTTGGAGCGCGTGGAGCAGATAGCCGCCCAACTCAACCACAGCGAGAATCGACTTTCTGTTGCTCGCCAGCGAATTCAGAATATCCTTGACTTAGTATGTAAGCTCCTTAGTCACATGCAGGGTGGTATCTAACGTGGCACCGGCCTGTAGACGTTCAACATGATCACAATACAACAGGGTGTAGCAATCAATCGCCTTGCAGTTCTTGGGTTCATTTTTGTTCCATTGTCATTTGTTGCTGTGAGTGTTAGTGACCGCGGATAAGGTCGGTTTGCTGATTTTTCTTGGAAAGGCTCTTTTTGGCATGACTGAGCTACACGCGAGCCCGGAGATATTCCCCGTAGCCGCAATCCCAGTATTACTTGCTGTAGCTCTTATAACGTGGGGTCTCGCGGAACGCCAAGGATCAGCGGCTCGCAGAGACAGTCAGACTGTCAATCAGACAACTACTGCCTTTGCTGGTGGAACACGTACTTCAAATATGAAGCGAATTTTTCGATTCAGTTGGTTGGGGCGTGGAGGGCGAACAATCCTGCCTCAATTCAGAGAGAATCTGAAAGAGGACAGACTAGTGAACCCTACCGCCCTTGCCGGTGAAATGGGTGCTTCAAATTTGGAGCGAATATTTCGATTCAGTTGGCTGGGGCGTGGAGGGCGAACAGTCCTGCCTCGGTTCAGGGTGAAGATGAAGGAGGAACAGGTGCCCAACGCAGAGCCAAAGATTCGCAATTACCAACCCGCAGAGAATAGCGTTTACGATGGGTACAGAGCCCCGATTTCACCTGCAGTGTTAGTTGTTTGATAAATGCGGACCCGACTTTTGGCCCTAAGGCTTTGGGTAGATCAATTGTGACGGGAATAGTTTGGTCAGAGTGGAATTAGTTAAATATTAATTTTTTGGAAACTACTTGATGATATGTTGCCAACATTGCGGTGCTTGCAGAAGAGCTGCTGGTATTGAATAGGCGCAAGCGGAATGTTCTGACTTAAGAGAAGAGCTAGAGTGAAAAGAAAGATTGTTGTTAAGCGTGTTGCTTAATTCTCAATTATCATGATTACGGGGGCCCGGAGCGACAAAACCGCCTCAGCTGGTCGAGATGAATACTCCATGATGAGGCGTGCGTACTGTGAGTTGGGTGATCTTGCAGCACAGGCGGTTGGCATCTTGTCTTACACAATGCTAATATTCCAAAATAGAGGTGTAAATCTGACTAACAAGCAGATTGGATTGCGCAAGTTACTAAAGTGTCTGCAATTTCGACAGATATCTATAGTCTGGCTTCTCCTGAAGCCGGCGGCTGCGATACGTATCCGGCTGCTACATGAGGGTTCAATATCTTGATGCTGTTTTGGAGAGAGAAATGAAGCATGAGGGAGATTGGGTCGGAGGTAAATTACACGGCGTGAGGCTCCCACGTGATTCAGCCCTAACTCCTCAGCCCTACAGCCTGCAGCGCACGTGCACCATCTTTGATTCTTGGAGCAGCGCTATAACATTGCGTCACAAATTAGCATGAAACACCATTCTGAAGTAGCACCTGAAGCCACCGCTGACGACATTACGAACACCCCTAATTATCAGTGGGATCGAAGAGGTGAGAAACAAGTTAAGATAGGCACGACGACGAGGTTAACATAATTGCAGACCTCAAATCCTTCTTCCAGCGGTGACATCGCCTCGAAGTTCCACCGTCCTTTGCCATTTCTCATTACCCCGAATTCCCTCGACAGATCTGCAACGTTTTCCCCTTCAGCAATATCATCCCATACCCGAATAATCCTTCATTCGTCGGATATATAGCCAGGCAACGTAACGGGCCTACACCTCCCAAAACTCCTGAAAGACCGAGCATGTCTTTGATAGAATAATCAAGGATCATTTCAACGCCCATACGTTAACTGGGGCATTGGTTCCACGAGGGTAAGGGCTGGGGTCCACTACCCCTGGCAGATGCAGCACAGACAGCAATTGATACCGAATGTCCTCAACCTCATCCCAACCTCACCGCTATCAACACAGCCAACGAACCCATCCAGCATCACCGCAATGGCCCAAGACGGAGATCTTTCCATACTCTCTCCCGAGCAGCGTGGCGAGCTCCTCCACCTAATCGCCTCGACAACCGACCACATGCGACACACTCTCTCCTGCTCTTTCAGCACCGACACAAAGCCAACCGACCCCCAAGAACCCTCTGCAGCATCTACTAAGGCTCTGTCCCCGGGGCTGCTCGACATTCAAAAAGCCGCTCTAGAAAGCTTCGACACTTGGTGCGATGCAGTGACTATCCGTATCTGCTCGGTCCTTAACTCACCGGCGGCTACCGCAACCTGCGACACCCCCATCCCTTCCGATAACCCTAAACCGGACCTCTCATTCTTACACTCCAAATACCCGCCAATCCCAACCCCTCTCACCTCCTTCGCAAACAAGGAATTGATCCTAGGCTCCGTCCTGCTCCTCGTCCTCTCCCTGAAATCCTACGATGCGCGCTCGCGCGTCATGCTCCTCTACATCACCTCCTCTCTCAACGTCCCTCTGCAAACACTGATAGACCTTGAAGCGTCCACCGCCAAAACCCTTCTCTCTGCAGTTAAAATGTCGGCAGACCAAGAATCCGTGGCCAGAGTGGAGGCCTCCAAGTCCACCAACCGCTGGAAAATCGGACTTGCCTCCGTTGCAGGTGCAGCGTTGATTGGGGTTACGGGGGGGCTTGCGGCACCGCTTGTTGCTGCTGGAATCGGAAGTGTGATGGGTGGACTTGGACTCGGGGCTACCGCGGCGGCTGGGTATCTTGGCGCCGTCGCAGGGAGTAGTGCGATTGTTGGTGCACTGTTCGGGGCGTACGGGGGACGGATGGGCGGGCAGATGATGGAACGGTATGCGAAGGAGGTGGAAGACTTCTCATTTATTCCCGTACACTCCTCTGATGCGACGCTTCTTCGGGTGGCGGTAGGGATAACGGGGTGGATCGTTGAAGGCTCGGAGGAGGTGGTAGATCCATGGCGGAGTTTGGGAGGGGGGGCGGAAGCGTATGCTCTCCGCTGGGAGGTGGAGGCACTGACCGACCTTGGAACGGCGTTGCAGGAGATCTTGACGTCCACTGCAATGGGATTGGTGTCGATGCAGCTCGCTAAGTACACGGTTTTTGCCGCGCTTTCCGCCGCGCTATGGCCGTTTACGCTGCTGAGCGCCGCAAAAGTCCTCGATAACCCCTTCGCTGTCGCTAAGCGTCGCTCCAAAAAGGCGGGATTGGTGCTGGCGGATGCGATAATTAACAAGGCGCAGGGAGAGCGGCCGGTGACGCTACTTGGGTACTCGCTGGGTGCAAGGGTCATCTACTGGTGTCTCCTCTCACTTGCGAGACGCGGCGCCTTCGGGTTGGTGGAGAACGTGGTATTCATGGGCGCACCGGTTCCTGCTAGTGAAGGAGACTGGGCAGCGATTCGAGCCGTGGTCGCGGGAAGGGTTGTCAACGTCTATAGTGAACAAGACTACATCCTTGCGTTTTTATACCGGACCAGTAGCATACAGCTTGGTGTAGCGGGGCTACAGGAGATAAAGGTGCAGGGGGTGGAGAACGTAAATGTAGGGAAGATGGTGGAGGGACATTTGAGGTACCGGCTTGCGGTGGGGAGGGTGCTGAAGGATGTATTGCAAGGGGATGTAGAGATTGCAAGGGCGGAGTGGGAGGAGGATAGGCTGAGGATGCTGGAGTGGAAGGATAAAGAGGATGGCGAGAAACGGGCAAAGATAGAGGCAGAAGAGAAGGCACGGGAGTCGGAGGGCGAGAAGGTTGAATTGGAGCAGGAGGAACAGGACGAGCGGAAGCAACAGAAGGAGCAGAAGGAGCGAGATATGGATGAGGTTTTGAAGCGGGTGGAGAAGCATCTAGAGGCAAGGAAGAAGGGGAGGGCGGTTCGAAAGTAGGCTGCAATGTGCGAGTATAAAATTTTGCATTTACGTAAATAATCGTAGAGGCACGCTTCTTTCGTTTACCGGAAGCGCAAACCGCCACAGGAGGTAGTGACGGTGGAGTGAGCAGCTATGATGCACGGGCTATGGCTGCCACCAGGCACACCCTCTCCTTCGCCAGCCACGAACGTTCTATTGGCCACCAGCAACCGAGGACGACAGTGCCTTCGCCTCCCGTCTCCACTGCAATCTTGTGGCATCCAGTGGTACACAGCACAAGCTTCTTGGCGACACAGCCATTGCAGCTGCACAGGTACCATCTGACAGTTTAAGCTTATATTGATGCGCTGCCCTACCAAATTGGGTGTCATGCGCGCATACAAACTAGCGCATGCGCTCTAGCAACAGACGAGCCATAAAGTGCCGGTGCCCCCCTTCTCCGGTTTACCCAACACCAAGCATGCAGCACTTTATCCTCCTCTTCGTTCTCGCGGCCCTTGCGGTGTTTGCGGCAGCACAGGAATGTAGCGTAGTAACGGTGTAAGTGTATGTCTGACCCCGAGATTCAAAGCCCGGCTAATTGTGCAGTACTCTGCAGCCTACCACTGGCACCCCGGGCGTGGAGACTGTGACCAGGACTAGGACTAGACGTGTTGCTGTCACGAAAGCGCTGAAAACGGTATGTACTTCCCGAGAACACATTGACTGCGGCAAGAAGAGGGGCAGAGACAGAGAGCTGATGAATTTCTAGGTGACGTCGTGGCGCGCTAGAACCTGTCCCACGCACACGCCTGAACGAACAACCATTACCGCAACGTTCATGGCAACATCGACGGTGACCGAAACCCTGACGACGACCTCCACAACCACCTCCATTTCAACCACAACCTCCACAACAACCGAAACCACCACAACAACCGCCACCCCCTCCTGTCCCCCCAAGCCCCCCGTCTGCTGGTACACCCTCCCCATCCCCGACCCCGGCTTCGAAATGCCCGGGACAGCAGAATCCTGGCTCACCTCCTTCCGACCCCTCAAAAAGAATCTCCTTCCGACCCCTGGTCGACGAATCCGCGCACTCGGGCCGGTACGTCCTCAAGTCCGTCTCGCTGCTCGGCAACACCTGGGGCGGCACGGCTACAAAGTCAATCATTCTGTGTCCGGGACGAAGGTATAGGTTTACCGCGTGGACGAAGCATTTGCAGGGGGGTGGGTGGGCAAGGTTTTCGATTAATGGGATTGAGGTGCTTTCGACGCAGGATAGGGTTGGCCAGGAGGGCGTTTGGATGATGAGTGGGGAGTGGTGGAGGTCGCCCGAGGGACGGTTTGATGCGGAGGTGAAGATTGAGGTCTTTGGGAGGGAGGATGCACATACGCTTGTTAATGTTGATGATGTTGAGTTGAGGTTGGGGGAGGAGTAGGGAGGATGAGAAGCGGGGCTGGATAGGTGTAGGTGGGCTGTATGTAATGTATGTAGTTGTGTCCGTATATCATCTTCATTTCCGTTTGGTATGGCGTTAATGACTTACATCCATCATGCACCTACTTGACCTTCAGCCGTGATATTCCTCGACTTCATCTGGCGGAGGAGTAGGGTTGTTTAGGGTGTAAAGAGGCGATGCAGGAAGCGATTGTATGTATTATATGTAATGTAGTTGTATATCGTTATCGAGATATTCTGTATCTCACCCATACAACTTTATTAACTTTATTAACGGAGAATTATCCGTAGCATATTGACCTATTCGATAAGGAAGCCGATCGAAACACAGACCTAGCACAAAGCGCCCTTCATCCTACTTCATCCACTCCTAACAAACCTCCTTCCACTAACTCCCAAACCGCTCCCTCCACATTCTTTTCATCTCCTCAATATCCGCCTCAGAAATTTTCACTCTCTCCTTCAGTGCCGCCTCCGACGCCTCCAAATCCGCGACCCTCTTCCGCAGCTCCGCTATTGTCGTCTTCGACACCCCCGTCCCCTTCCCCTTCCCCACCGGCTTTGGACCTCCCTCCACAAGTATAGTTTTAGCTTTCACACTGATATTCAACCTCTCCCTCGCTTGCTTCGCTAACGCCTCCATCCTACGTTTATCGCACGCAATATGCAGCGTACTCCTCGCATCATCCCGCGGGGAACTAAGGTGATATCTCGTCGCCGCGCTCGGCAAGATTTCCTTCGGATTCGGGAACCCGCACCTCCGCCGCCATTCCCGTCCCTCAACCATATAATGACAGAAATTGGCGGTAATAAGTGTGTTCGACGGGTGCTGGAATCCCTGGCGTCTACCCTTGTGGTAAGGCTGGACTAGCTGCTGGCTAGAAAGGATTGAGATCCAGATGTCGTACAGTGCTTCCCGTAAGAGGTCGAAGGCGTAGAGATTGAAGACATTACGGTCTTCGTCGTCGTAGCCGAGGTCTCTGCTTAGGAAGAGGTCTGCGTGCATGGCAGAGGAGGTGCGGTTGATAACGTGCGCATTGTGTACGATTGCGGTGACGGCGCCTGTGAGAGAGTCAACAAAGTGCGGGGAATTGGGGGGGGGGGATTTCTTACCAGGTAGTAACAAACCACCACCATATTTCTGCTGCAGAGCATGATGTAGGATGACGGCTTTGTCGTAGACGCCGGCGACGAGGGGGTCGCGGCGGAGGACGGAAGGCAAAATGGTCCGCTTGTTGTCTTTGAAGATTGAGTGCAGGAATTGTGAGCTGCAGGCGAGGGAGATGGCAGCGTCGAAGCCATCTAGGGATTGGAAGATTTTCGTGATGATTTCGACTGGGAGGGAGGTGAACATCGTGATGCTATGTTGGAGACGGACGGGGAGGAGAGCGGGGGAAAGAGAGTTGTGCAGTCGCGTCGTGGCACGCTGCAGGTTGAATTGAAATAACCCAATCTGGGGAACGGATTAATTCCGGGGTGTGGTACACAGACAAATCGGAATCTACGTCCTTCAATTGACGTACTTTCACGTGATCATTGGAGGGAGGTGGGTTGCTGTCCATTCAACATTGTTGGGTGGATACCCTCTTTCGGTTTTTCCATGCGAGAATATTAGATGGATTGTATGGGCTACTGAAGCATTCAGTCCACTCGTAACTGGCCTCGCTTGACAGCTGGCCACCTACGCAGTTAGTCTGGTCTACCTTGAAAGGTTGAAACACTTGAAGAGGCCAACTTACCCAATGCACCCCACGAATATTGTATGTTATTTCTGGGTTGTAGAAGGATAGACGTTCCTGTTTGAGGTTAGGGATTCTTCCACCTCGCTGTCGGCTCAAAAAGTTTCAAGAGTTTAGCCTGCCCCTCGTGGTATACTTTCTGGTTCGCACCTGACTTCAACTACTGCCAGTAGCTGTGCATGCCACCACAACAGCCACGGATTACCTTTGCTTTTATACTTCTATCCTTAGTGTTGATTCAGTCCGAGTAAGAATCACCCTGGATTGGTCCTACCGCGTTTGGAGCTTGTTTTTGATCGACTGTCTACTGGTAGTGCTGTGAAGTTTAAAAGTATTTGCCGCTAGAGGTAATTCTAGCAGACAGTATGTTTTTGGTATCACTCGAGGCCTTATTCTAGTACCTATACCATTACATGGAACACCTTCGAACCACATCACCATTGCGAAGACAGATACCCCTTATAGCAACGCGAACAACGGCAGCTGTCACCCACGACATGCAGACAGACGCTACCTTGGATGTAACAACGACAGAGAAAAGAAACTGCCCATTTCAGGCTTTTGTGCGTCTATCGTAAATGCCATGACACAACCAACCCATCCCACCGAATCCATGACCCCGAAGATACCCCGCAAAGTAAAGCATAACGAACACAAAGTGAAACACCCCACCCCACACATCTAAGTCTGAGACCTCTTCGCAAACTCAACTCTTAAGATCAAATGGCTATAACCGTAACCATCCATCTTCTCGCACGCCCTTGCCGCATCCCCGCGATCTGCATACGATACGAATGCAAAGCCCTTTGCCCTTCCAGTGTCTCTGTCCTTGGCCAAAAACACTCTGGTAACCCTTCCGAATCTCTCAAACATATCCCTAAGATCCTGCTCCTCAGCGAACTCTGAGACGTTGGTAACACGCAGCGTAGCGAGGTCGTCGCGTTCGCGGTCCTTCCCGAAACCTCCGGTACCTGCCATACTTTCTCCTGCTGCACTGCGCCCCTTTCCACGCAGATGCGGTGCGACATAAGCACCACCTGCCTTCTGCCCTGCACCACCACCACCACCAAGATCTCCGCCGGCATCGGAGTCTCCTGCAGCACCACTGCCAGTAGCAGCCGCAGAATCGTCCATCGGCGGAAGCGTGTCCTTGAACGGACATCTGGCGGTGAAATGGTCACCCTTACAGATACGACAGGCAACCTTCTTGTCCTTGAGCTGCACCTTCAACTTGCTCTCGGGTGACTCATCCTCCTTCTGTGTCGCTTTCCAGTTGGTAGATGGTCGGAAGATGATGTTCTCGCCGACGGAAGTAGTGGATAGGTCCGGTCCGGGAGCATTCCCCTTCTCGGCGCCAAATTTGGCCCATTCTTTACGCTCGGCGACTCGGGGGTTGACGTGCTCTTTTACGATGGTCGTGCGGATCTTCCGTGTGGTCTTGATTTTCTTACCGGTGTCGGAGAGGCGGTACGTGACTATTGTCTTGGTGCCATCGGCATTCGCGATGATCTGTTGCGGCGGAAGGACGGTGGGGTCATCAAATTCTTCGTCGTCGGCCCAGTTGGCGCGGCTGTTGGTGCGGGGTGTTAGCGTGTGTGGCGGGGATAGATCAAGGGAAGCTGTGGGGGGGCTCACGAAGTAGCGGGTTCGGGAGCCATAATTGAGGAATAATTGTCCTGCTGAGCCTCGGCAGGTAGTCAAGCTTGATTTGACGTCGGTGGTGGTGGTGGTTGGTGGTGAATGTGGGATGTTCTCTGTGGTGTGGCGATGATCAGTTTAGGGACGGTGATTTTTCTGTGTGGGTTGCCAAGATTTCATCACGTGAGAGCGCAGCAACCAACGAATATCAGCCGCTTACAACCGTCACCCCCACATCCACCACACTCTGCAATGCTACGACAATCCCTCTTCCGCGCGGCAGTCCGCCGTACGAATCCTCTCCTCTTCGCCTCTCCCAACACTGCTCTCCTTCTCGACCCTCCCAAGAATGCCCTTCTCCGCTCACCGCTGCTCCCGCATTCCATCCGCGCCTATGCTAGACCCCTCCCCCTCCGCCGTTCCCCCAACGTCGCTCGCCGCAAAGATGCAAATTCAGAAGAGGCAATTCAAGCTATAGAAGAGAAAGAACGGGAAAGCATGGATGAACTCTTCAATGTAGACTTAGACGGAAAGAAATCCCGCACTCTACTAATCCTCTTCACCATGCTCGCGCTCCCCGTTACTATCCTCTTCCAGTTCCCGACGAGAACTCTTCCGCCCGTCCCCGACCCGCCCGAGCTCCAACATCTTTCGCACACCCCGCTGACGGCAAGAATGTGGCTCACGTCACCCTTAACCTCACTCCAGCTATTTTCATTTCGTCTCCGCCGCGCCGAGTATCTAGAGACCATCCGACGACACTTTTCGTTCTCGCCGCTCAACTACATGGGCTACGATCGTGAGGGAAACCGGGAACCGTGGCGGTGGTGGACATGGGGCACTTACATGTTCGCGCATGGAAGCATTCTGCACTTCGGAGGTTGCTTCTTCGCTATGTCCTCCATCCTCCCGCTCCTCACCCCGCAGTACGGGGTTGTACACACTCTCGGTCTCTTCGCCGCTGGTGGCGTGGGCGCGGCCGCAGCAACCTGCATCACCGAGTCCATACGTCACGGGCAAGAAATCCGCGAAGGGAAGGGAACACAACTCGTCACAAAGCGGCTTAAGGTGGCCACTTCCACGGGGCAAACGATAGAGAAAGACGTCCAGCTTTTATCCCCGGCTCCGGGAATGGAAAAGGTGTTTTCGACAAATATTGGCAGTAGTGGAGGGTTGATGGCGATGCTGACAGTGATTGCGATTGCGATGCCGGCGACGAACTGGGGGCTGATTTTTATCCCGGTGCGGATTCCAGCGAGGACATTATTTGCGGGATTGGTGACGTGGGACACGGTGAGTGCGTTTGGTTGGTTTCCGGATTTGGGGATTGGGCATGTTGGGCATCTGGGGGGCGATGTTGTCGGGATGCTGGCGTACATGTTGATGTTTAGAAAGTTGCCGATCGGGAGGATGTTGACGTACGTGAGGAAACAACAAGGGTTTCGGTAGAGTGGAGATAAGTGGGTATTTTCCTGTTATTGTATGGCGTTCTTTTGTTTCGATAGGCGACGAGGTGGCATAGAGTTGTCATTAGTGAAGCAGGACATCATTGAATCAATCACTTATAATAACAGCCACTGTTTTCTTCTGAATTCCCCAACCTTTTCACATTGGTGTTCAGCATGAGATGAGATACCCCGCGGCTCAATCTCGGGACTCGAACCCGGGATTAATAACTTTTCACGGCCAATAGATGAGATATCCTGGGGCGTCTTGGGGCACCCTGGATGACAGCATATAACCAGTTAACCACAGTGGTGGTAAGAGATGCAAACCTGCAAGCTAGAAATTTTCGTAGCGGCCTTAGATATGCCCGGTGGCTTTAAGAGCTCGTCAATGCCTTGAGTGATTTCTACAAAAACTTTGGTGGCTTAAGAGCTTGTCAGCATCTTCCTGGCTCTCAGAGGTACTTCGATGACATTAGACGAGATATCCTGGGACCCCAGGCTTAATTAAGATGGTGGCGAGAAGAGATCTCCCGGCTCTACTTAGATATAGTCTTGTCTCAAGCTCGCCTCGTACCGAATACTAGCTACAATGTGCTAAGCGATTAGTGAACTTCGAGCTTCACAGGAAGCTGCTGTTCCCCCCCCGTACTGGGTCCATGGATGGATCTCATTAGCCAAGGTATATATTTGCTGCACTTGAATTGGCACGGAGGTTCTTGTCCGAATTCATTCTCTTGTCCGCCTATTGGAGATGGTTTATCAATTCATGTAATTCAATCTGGTCATTGGAAACATTCACAACAAGGTTATCTTTACCCGCCCTCCACCCAAAACATCAGAGACGTGAAAAAAAAACGAATTTATGAGTATAATTGCAATGTAGTCACGAACATCTTCAGACTAAAAACATTGATGGTAATAATAACGCGACGACGATATTCTCAGCGTCTACCAGCTAAAGCCCCAGACTTAAGCTTGGGTCCAAACATATAGCTCCTCTTCCACATGACCAAGACGGTACCCTCTCTTCCTTCAAATGCGCGTGTCAAAAACTCTTCCTCCCCAAGGTTCACCGTCAACGATCCCTTCGTGTCCTTGTCCAAACTACGTCGCTGATGGAGGTATTTCTTGACGTAGTGGTCCTTGATGCGTCTGACGAATGGGATGAAGCGGGAACGCCAGTTGTTGGCGTGCTTGTCGATGTATTGGTAAAGACCTTGGAACAAAAAGTCAGTTTGTGTGAAACGACCCAGTATAGAATAGAATCACTTACCTTCATCAACCATTCCGAACCATTCATAATCGTTCGAGAACCTGCTGTGGTAGTGCGCAAGGAAGGTCTCCTTGGTCACCTCAGAGAACACATAAGACCCGAAGACGCACTTGATCACGATGTACTTTGGACCGGCATCGGGCTGCAAACAGTAATCAGAGCCCGGGAGGGGCTGGGAATAGGTGGGTGGAGACATCTTTTGGTCGTTGTAGGCCATGGTGGTTTGTAAAAAGAAAGAAAGGTGATGAGGAAGGATCAAGGGAGGGAAGGTAATATATAGTCGGGATTGTCGGGGAAATAAGGTTGTGTTGAGGTGAAATAAAGTTTTCTTGAGCGGTCCAGTCGTTAAAATTTTATCTACAGTGAATCTCCGATCCCGTGGCGCGCTTTTGGCCGCCGTGTCAGTCACCTAGGGAAACACCGGGGGAGAGTACCTAACATAATAGTTCAGGAAATGTGTCAAAACATCTCGTAGAGCAGCAATACCAAACGAAAATGGCCGAAAACCGCAACATCACCCGAATGGCAGGTGAAAAGGCGGAGGGTTTACAGATTCCCAGTGAATAGCTATCGGGGTTTCGAGCTGCAGAAAGCTGAGTTTACCAAGTATTGGTGCTGTGTGGGCATTCACTGAGGTTCCCTGGCTATAAATATTTGGGATCATCAATTACACAGTTGAGGCTATTAGGTGGTTGTAATAAATAGTATTTTTGTGTAATAAATCTTGGTGTAAGAGTCCGTGTTCTATGAATCAATCTGGCTTTTATATGCAGCTTTTTGGTTGGCCGAAGAGAAGCTCTGGCCTACATCCTGTGATGGTACCTACGTATTTGAGTAGCTACGTTGCCTACCACAGCTCCAAGCTGCTCGTTGTGTACTACTCATCTCGGACGGCTTCCTTCGGTGAATTCACTTCAACCCCGTAAGCTCCAATTTAGGCCATGCATTAACCGGTGATCTCTAACAAACCTGATTCCTCGGTGGTTAGTTAGCATTCTCCGTTGTGGCGATTTAGTCGCTCTTGTGCGTACCTACTGTTTAGCTTTCCGCGTACTTTGTCATAGAACTTTTTTAAGTTTAGACAAAACTTTGATGGTGATGTCAGGGCTGATCTGGTGGTCGCCATTATCTCCAGTCTACCCCACTTTTGTGGGGACCGATTTGAGATCATTAGAGGCTTATACCAGAATAGAATGAAGTGTAGGCGGAGTAGTTTACCACATGATCTAGGGACCTTCTAAATCCTAGACCCGAGGATTTTTCGAAGCATTGGGCAGTTCCTAGTAGTTTCTCCCCGTCCCAACCATTCCAACATCTTAGATCTTGAAGTGTATTGTTAACGCTCTCTGGAGAAGGTCCCAGTGCTACTGAAGTGATCAGGGATAGCTGGACTAGGATTTACATTTAGTAATCAATGGAAGCCTCCCGCTGGAGCACAATCATGAGAAGAGTGAGATGGAAATGGTGCTTGTAAGTTTGAGTCAAGTGTGGGCCCTGCCGGCGAAGAGAATCAAGGATGATCAGGAAACCCTAAACCCTAGAGAAATCATCCCGAGTGATGGTCCATGCCCGCGCTTTACCTAATTACCCAACAACGTCGCCGATCTCCTACGGATCCACAAGTTCCTACACGGTGGTATCTTATTCTAGATCCTAGCCATCACACTCTCGCTGATCTTTGGGTTAGGGCCCTCGTAAACTACAAGTGAATAATTCGGCTGCTCTAGGTAATATGGCGTCCAGGCCTGACTCTAGGGATCAAGTCAGGCAGTTGTTGAAAACCTGCTCGACCACGCGCCCGGCAACCAGTGGCTGCAGAGGGGTCAATTTGGTCTTTGTCATTATGTATGTAGAGTGTATGATAAATATTAAGAGCAGTATCGCCTCTGGACTTCTCTCAGCACCCACTCCCCATTTCCAATAGTAACCTAGTAACCCTGCCCTTTTCAAGATGAAGAGATAGAAGAGAGGTATGATCTAACCATTTTCGCTCAAATGAGAACTGCCTGAGCACCGCCGCTGCTGCTGGTTGCTGAATACTAGAAATGACTGCCTAGTTCTGCAGAACAAACGCAAGTCAAGTGATCTAAGGGGATGCCGATATAATTGTTCCAGTGGGACATCTGGACCACAAACCAATCGTAGATAGCTCTAGGTACCTTGAGGATATCCATGCAGGTCCCAGCATCTGTGTCTGGCGTAGCTAGAAGGGAACCACTCAGCTGCATGGCTGTAATCTTAACAAGCACAAGCGACTAACACTTTGTCTATCTTTTTGTAGACATCACCAAAGAACTGGCCAGTAAGAAGGATAAAGGATTAAGTTCTTTGATAGGTTGGAAGAAAGCGACAAATGAATTTGCCATGTGTCTGCAGAACCATCACACCTTCAACCTTGCCTACAATACCGGTATGATGGGCCGCTCAAAAATCTCTGACTGGGCAGGCCACTGGCGCGTTCTGGGCCCGCCTTAAGGTTCCTCGGGCCGTCTATCACTGGCCCAACTCTCCCACTGGGCTGGAACGGCACTATCCGGAGAATACTTGGGTCTCTGGGCCAGCTACCATTGGTAGGAGGATTAAGCATCGTGGAGACGTGAGGGATATTGCCGGGTAGATACATCTTGCAGTCCAATTATTACGCTGCAGTGCCGGCGGCATCGATCAGAATCCGGCAATAGGGCGGCCAATGGGCTTTGGCTGAGCACTCTATGTTCGACATTTAGTATTCACTGTAAAAGAAGGTATTGTGAAAAAGCGAGCCCGCTGGGTGTTACCTTAAACGGTTCGAAAATGAGGTCAATCTCCAGAATATTGATATCTGGTCGCGGTCGACATTTGCAACCTGGGAACGTCCATGAGATTTTGCATGCGAAGGGCAGAATTTATTCCATCTGTAATCAAGAGTCTAGACGGCCAAGGGTTTTTCGCTTTTTCACAGCAATAGGTAGACATAACAATTGTAAACGAGTAGGTGCCACAAGCTTGGTGTAGAGGAGTGTCGTGTAGCACCAGTACTCGGTACTAGACTTCGGCGAATCAACACAGAGTGCATTTGAAAATCTATTTCTACCGCATTTACATCAAAGATACAAGCAACGGCGCCCGAATTGTTTCTCCGATTCCAGGTACAGAGTACTGAATAAATTTTGCAGTGACTTGTAGACCGGCTGCGTTGCGTGCCGAATGTGCTAGTAATGTGTGCGTACGTGTATTCTGCTCGACTACGTTGCGAAAAAAACATTGTGCTTGTAGCCTCGATGTGTCTTGTCGCTATGGATTTCCGTAAGTGTTGCGTACAGTTTTGAGAGGCAGTGTGCCCAACACCCTTGTCACAAAAGTTTAGCCAATTACTGCCCAGAGCGTGGCGCGCCAGTAAAACGGTGCATAATCAAAATAGAACTGCCGCAGCTTGTATTACCATGTGCCGAGGTACAAGAAGCAAAGTCGAAGAACTGACCTGTCAGATTTCCAATTACAAGGGCTATCATAGGCCAATTTGAGTGGGGTAAAGTGTGGGGTTTTGTTGTCGTACATCGGCACATGTGCCCTGGCACATTTGTCCGAGTGAATGCTGTAGAGTATATAAGGATGTGCCATGGCACATCGATGCGCCTGTGAGCCTCAGCGCACTTGCCAGCTATGCCAACCAACACGCACGCTCATCATGAAGGGAAAACCAGAGCCCTCTCTTGTCAAAGGGCTCTCTATCCCCCATTCCCCCGGGAGCCCCAACCTGAAGATTTACCGCCGACTCTCTCTCCAACCTCAGCTTTTCTCTTCGAACAAACCCCCGCGCCTTCCCTTTGTTCTTACGGCTTCAATTTAGCATGATGCCCGACTTGCACGAGGCTATTTACGAAATGGCGCACCTTGAGGTAACCTTAATCCACATCTTCCTCCCGTCGATCACCTAGCAGCCTACATTTCCATGGCTTTTTAATGTCTTGATGTCTAACACTATGCCTAGCTAACTCTTTTCTTCGTACCGGCGCTCTATCACACCTTCATACGTCCTGCTCCAAGCGCGAAAGCCGTCAGCAAGCCCGAGGGATTCTTCCTGCTGCTCCTTCTGCCGCAACTTTTCCTCCTTGGTCTTGCCCATGCTCAGCCGCACCCTTCAGTTGATCTGGAAACTACCTTGGGCGTATGCTATCTGGAGAAAGAGAAGTTCAGAAGACGATCCGTCACGGTTTTCCACAGAGGCAGGATGTTAGATGAGAATTGCACTGAGAGCTGGGATGTGGGCCACCGAAGTGTATGTGTGATTCGCGGTAAAATCAATGCTCTAAACTGAGCTGACGTTTGGTTCTCTGCATAGATTAGCACTTGGGGTTCGGCGAGTAGTTCCTGTGGTAGTCCCGATGATATCGACAGCCCTATGGCGGAGTCAAATTTGATGTTAGGAGACCGACCTGAACGGTTACATGCTGCTGATAGAGCTCAACGGGTTGGCGCTTGGGTGGATTATGGGGCTTATGGGGTTAGCGCACTTCGAAGCTTCCCTTGCTGTTAAACTACAATTGTTCGTACTAATATGTGTTAAACAGGAAACATCGCTTGAGGACACTAGCCCCTGGGTTCTTAACAAATACAGTGTCAAAAACAATCGTTCGAAGCGAGACGAAGATATTGCGAGGGTAGTGGAGTCAGTCAGTGAACTGTCACTTTCCGGCCCATCTTCAGGCATACGACAATGCAGCTCTCGTGGCGGTACAAAACGCGGCGCCAGCAGTATGTCGCATGATCTCACGCCAAATTCTGGTGCAGCCCCATACGGGCCTTCCCAGAAGAGACCTAGACAATCCGAAAACGGTGGCAACGAGGAAGGCGAAAATCCCGAACAGAATCAACTACCTGGAGGTTTTCCACCTTTCAGTACTGAAGGAAAAACGCCATGTCCGTTGCCCAAAGAATGCCCCAACGCGCGGTTTAAAACCAATAGCCAGGTGTTGTATGTTCTAGGCACTTTCTGTTAGCATATTATTCCCAATTAACTAATCATATTAGACAACATATCGTAACCAAACACCGAGATAAATGTTGCCCGGTGTGCGAAGAGAACTTGGTTAAAAATGAGGATATCTGGGAATATCGGGGCAAACTTAAGGACAAGATAGTATTTGCGAATGAAGTGGATATGAAGTAAGTTTATAAGCACTATACCATGAGAACAAAAACAGTTGACTTCTTTAGATGGCACATCCACCGCATGCACCTGCGACCATTTCAATGCCCGGTTTGCAAAGAACAATACGATAAACGCGGGCTTAAGAAACATTTAGGACTGTATGGAAAAGCGAAAGACGCTCACGCCCTAGTGCAATATGACCGGAATTCTATAAAGGCAGTTCTTTCAGGGCACGGACACACCAATTTGGATTATCCAGAATTTGAAGCTTTGGTTAAGGGTTTTGATGGAGCGCTCACGAAGGCTCAGATGAAAAACTTGATGTTCCCCGGCCCAAACAGATTAAAGATCTATGATTATGAAGACCGAACCGACAGTAAGCATGAAACTTCCACCTTGGCGAATCCGCTTTCCCTCCCTAATACTTAAATTTTATGTAGGACTCATAGACCAAACTCAACCGGACCCCCTTGTGCCCGAAGACCCGCCCTTTATTTTCGATTTCGACTCGCTGCCCACCCTAAACGGATCTAGCAACCAGTCCACCACTTCGTTGAAGAGTATTGGGGACATAAAAGCTAAACATGGACTCACTGACGAAGAAATTAACAATCTCGGCTGGGTTATTATTGAAAAACTGCCAAAGTTTTTGCATATGTTGGAGGAAATTTTAAACTCGGAGGATACTCGCTCCCATGCTGCAATGGTTTTAGCAAAAATAGTTCAAAGCGAGGCATCACGCCCACCCACCCAGCCATTTTTCAATGACTATTATTTTGACGACAATATTGCTCCTCAACAGAGGCAGCCACCATATTTATACGGTTGGTTCCTTTTTGGTCGTAAGTGAGTACGGTATAGATGCTGACTGGGTATACATATATAGGTATATGCAATCCAGTAGACAGTGCGTACATCACAAATATTCCAAAATAACGTATAACGACGTTCTTGTGATGGCGGCAATTCTCCCACTTGCACTTGTGGAAGGTACTTTTGTCTCGACCCGCTTCTGAGCTCGCCATCTCAAATAGCCCTACCATCGCTACTTTCATTTCCGACTTTACTCACTTGCTATACTTCTCCTTCCCTCCATTTCGTTACAATATACGATCTTCTCCGGACTTATCCCGTCATCAAAGCCAAATTAAATGCGTTTTTCATCAGTTTCGATAGTTAGAGGTATATTCGTCCCAAGCCCGCTTCCATAAATCTACATAACCTTTTGTTCACCAACCACACGTTTCATTTCTCTTCCCTCTTGTCATCCTACGCGTCTTTACTTTCCGCAAATCGACTTCATTCCGATCATCATTGTGTTATCTTTACGAATATCCTTGGCATGATTTGATTTCATATGACTGCTGTTGGGAGAGTGTACTGCACGCACGGCGGTAGATATTGCGGTAGTTGATTGAGATATACTTACCGAGTATATATACATGTACATATATGTTTTTATAATACTCCCTCTCATAAAATGTTATGATTGGGAAAAGTGAAATTTAAAACATTGGAGGTACTATCTCATTGGACGTACTGTGATTACTTGTTGCTGAACCAGGCCTACTTGCAAATATGCGTTCGAGTCCCCCATGGAGAGACTTATCTAGAGTCTTGAGACAAAATATGGAGCTACCACGGGAGAGACCCCCACCCCCAAGTTATGGGAATGTTATTAAACAGAGATGAAGATATTCGCTAGATATCGAGAAGCCGTGTGTAACTCGAGATATCGCTACTGTGAGAGGGCTGGGGCCACACCCACAGCAGTCCAGTAGGGTAGGTTATCTATGTAAAAGCATCCAGCATGCTAGCAGAAGGTCCAAGGCTTCATTTTATGATCGAAGCTGGTTATGGATGTTGTCGAGATGGAGGCAATTGGTTACATCCTTTGAGTCTTTTATCATCGCCGTGTTCTTCGGCGGCTATGGGTTCACTTAATGCGTATTCTGTTAGGTGAGTAGAAAGTTGATGAGACGTGTGTAAAAACTAGCAGAGACTCTTGAAGTGCAATTGGAAGTGGACTTTGCACGTCCACAAGGTCGCACGCAGAAGACTTGCCACGATCAACTAAAAGCAAAATAGAAATCTTTTCTAGCTAACGACGTCATTAAGGTTATACAGGAGAACGAACAAAATACTGTCAGGACTATCTTGCGTAGTAGTTTAACTGTACTGAAGTTTGGCGTTAGCGAGTGAATGACTATGACTCTGGCTGTGCACAAGCCTCACTCGGCAACTCACCTCGACATCATTCCTCTACTACACATTACAGCCCAAATTATGGCAGGCTTCGTCAAATTGCTCAACCACAAGTCTTTCGACCACGAGAGTCGCATAATTCGCTTTTCAAATGGTCTCGACTCTCCAATATCTCGACTTTTCGGTCTGGAAACGCCTTCCGCATTCTTTTTCCTTGCCATACAACAATACGGCGAAAAGCGTTGCCTCGCCTTTCGAAAGATCGTCGCGCATGTTCTCGAGACTAAGCTGCTCGGAGACTGGCAATATTACACCTATGCCGAGGTTGGGCAACGCGTTAGAGAGATGGGAGCGGGATTAAAGAAGCTACTCGGCGGGAAGAAGGTGCAGCGGTTACACATGGCAGCAGCGAACAGGTGCGTCTGTTTTAATGTTGGAACTTCGCAGCATGTCTGACTTGGTAGTGCGACTTGGTTCATGCTCTCACACGCAGCGTCGATGGCGTCTATAGAGCTTATCTGCGTTAACCCCAAGATCGGACAGCGAGAGCTTACCCACACGCTCACCAATGTTCCAGCGACGGCAGTTTTCACTGACAGTGCGTTTATTTCGAGACTTCTCACTCCCCTCGTCGAATGCCCGCACGTCCGGCTCATTATCTATAATACGTCCTCGGAAGTCGATACGGATCTTGATACAATCGACAGAGAGGTTAAATCGTTAACAATTGGGTTGGGGGGAAGAACTAAGATTATTAGCATCGGTGAACTATGCAAGATTGGACTGGAAGTGTTGGATAACGTTGGGTTGGATAGGCCAACAGATAAGGAGAAGACTTGGGGACACCTCTATGCGAGGACTTTAAACGAATATGAGCTACCGGCTCCAGACACTGTGACAAATGCTCAAGTTACTGCGGGAGGTAAGGTTTTTACGTCGACTGTGGAGCACTTTACTGACTATGGCAATAGTGGCAGGAATGCATTACGCTCTTAAACCTAGCCTTTTCAAAGGCGACACATACCTATCATACCTTCCGCTATATATCAGACTTGAGTACAATCTCGTTAACGCGTTGTTCGTATCTGGCATTACAATCGGCTTTGGAACAGATATCGACACATACTTGCTATCTGCCCCTTACAACTCCAAAGTTTGTCCTGTAAGCTACGGCGATATCCAATCGTTTCAGCCTTCCATTTTATTCGGGATTAGACCATGGTGGGATATGATACATGGAAAAGTCCTTCAAGTGGTAGCAGATCGTCCTGCTATCGAACAAAAGGAATTCTGGTATTACCTAGAGAAAAAACGAGAAGTAGTAGCCGGCATGTTTCCACGCTTGGCTTCTTTATCATACCTGTTTGAAAAATGGGGACACATTCAAGAGATCAGAAATGGCTTCTTTGGGGAGCGGATACGGTGGATTGGGGTTACATGTTCGATGATGACCGCGGAAAAGCGAGAGCTATTGGGACTGGTATTTGGAGGACCGAAGGGGATTATGGTTGAAGGTTGGCCATTGCCCCATCTCAACGCGTGAGCTGTGATAACCACATACCCAGGATAGTGTTGATTATTCACTAACTCGCCAGTAGGGATATCACCTTTATGCCACCACAGCACCACACAAGAAATGGACTTGGCCGGCCATTGCCCTGTATAGAAATCAAGCTAGTTGCAAGTACCCACGATGGGTTCAGCGAGAGCAGAAACATTTACAGAGGCCACATCCATATCCGTGGACCGTCGCTGCCAAAACCTCCAGGTACAGGTCTAGACCTGACTTCCAACTCATCGTCTTCCAATAATGATGAATGGGTATCGACTGGCAGAATTGGAGAATGGCACGCGAGCCAGCAGTCGCTCCGAGTAATCGACAACCTTATTGAGCCCTTAACTGCACGGTATCTCGGAGATTATATTCCGATTGAGAAACTCGAGGCGACTTACAAGAAAGTCGACTATGTGCGGGAATGTGTACTCTTGCACACTTGGAAGTGTGTACAGCTGATTGGAATCATTAGTAAGTTCGCACTTATCTCCACTACTTGTCTTTTATCCGGCACACTATTTCTTAGCACCGAGCCCGACAGATATCGACGACACCGTGCTCCCAAAATTCGTTTCTATGAACCTCGACGATCATTGCTTGCGACAGGAAGTCGTCCGCGATCTCCAAAAGCACGGAATAAAAGAAGGGCTGGTTGAGTTCGAGCTTGTGGCTGGAATTATTATGGCGTTTGAGCCGTGGGATAAGAAGTTAAGGATGGTAGATGGAACAGTAGATAGAGAAAAAGTGGTGGTCAAGTATAAATCAGGTACTGAGGTACGTACACGTTCGTAAGCTTGCGAGCGAGACAAAATTCTGGCCAAAGAGAGCAACACGTTTGACTTTTCCTTTTCGGACTCATGGTTGGCTGATGTCTTGTAGGAACTTGCAAGGATGTTGTAGCTTGGACGAGTTCTTGGGTTGGAGATGGGATGTGATCTGCAGCAGGGATTAATAGTGTTGAATAGGGTTTGTCAACGTCATTTCATGCGTCAGCGATTTCAGTTACCAATACCGGCGGGGAGAGATTAAAGATTCTCAAGCGACCTCAAAACAGAATAGAGAATAACGAGAGGTAGTTGCGAGAGATGGGGGGAGACAGTGTAACTTGAGAAGTATGTTAAGCGCTAGCAAAGCTTGCCGCCTTGTGGGTGCACAACGTCTTGGATTAGCCTTACTCCACAGTGGTAGGGCATTCCTACGCCTACTGTATGATCTGGTCCAACAGACTATTTTGGCAGCTTGCATACGCAGCGATTTCGTGGGGTAACAAAAACAAAACATACATGCTCGCTAGTGTCAGTCGCTCGCGAGTAGGGTGAAGCCGCCAGGGCCAAGCCGGCCAGGGTCAAGCCGAGCAGGGGTCAAGCCGGTAGGGCAACACAACACCGACCGACAATCATCCATTCATTTCATGGATCGACCTGATCCAAGTCCAACACAATATGCGTGCAATCACAAGCCTAAACCCATTACACCCCTTTGAAGCCGTGATTTATTCTATTGGACGTCCCGGACTCTGTGGTCAACGTCGCAGTAAGAAGCATGTGTGGAGGCTGGCTGGCTTTGCCATGATTCGTCCGCGATAGCTACATGGATGCTCATTGTCCAAATCCATCGGAGTTAAAACAGCAAGCCCCTCATTCAGAGCGTTTTGGCGTAATGTCCAAGCGTTAACCATGACTGTAGGCAGAGTGGGCGCTCGGTAATCTTGCAAGGTTGAATGCCCGTTCTGGGCTGCTGAGGTTGGAAGCTGCAATCTTTGTTGCGGTTTGCACGGTCGGGTCTGCCGTGGAACCAGAGGTAGTAATTGGTGACCCGCGGGAAACTCATAGGTGTAGGCATTTTGGGAAAGTAGCAGTCGCAGATCCTGAGCATTCATTACGCAGAGTATAAGTATGGCTCAATTGTCCCGAGTCTAACATAGATTCTTATCCTTTACCACTAATTTCACAGTCGCTGGAATTCCTCTTATCCGTACATCCAACCTTTGTCTACTAAAGAACCACGGCGCTAGCATGCTACGATGTCTACCTCTGCTAACCTCATCTCCTCTTCCAACCTATCCTCCGCTATTCCTACGACTGCCTCCCCTCTCGTCCTCTCGACAGCAGAATTGCCCCCAGGTATCCTCATTCTAACTCATTAGATGCATCTACAGTACCAAACACTAACGCGAACTCGAATACCTAGCTACAAGCTCCGCCCTTACTGAGGAGAATCTTCGCCGAGTCGAGGGCACCGAAAACTACACAATGCAGGCATGGTTGACACAGGCTGCAAAAGACGATGGGGTGACGGTGTACTCTAGGAGCTCTTTCTAGAAGTTCTCGGGGAAAATTTGTGTTGATAATGGTTGGGAGGCGGTGGTACTGTACTCTTAGAAAGTGCCAACACACTATGTATTGAGCAAGACTATAACTATTTGAAACTGTCCATCAATCCCTTTTGATGGCATCTGAGCCGTTGTCCGCACTGGGTGTCGTGTACATCGCATGGCAAAAGTGAGAGGAGGCAACAGTCCGCCTGGTGCCAAGACGTCGAGTGCGATTGCATGAGAAGATGGGGAAGGGAGTGAGATGCTTCTAAATTGATTGCGAACTAAAAGTATCTAGAGAGACCTTTTGTACTTGATTTTAAAAACTTTACATTGAAGGCTATTATACGGACGAGCTACTCTGTCTATTTGGGATGTGCGCAACGAATCTGTTGAACTTTTAGGCAGTCTTGTTGCCCCCACTCTTTTTGCTTTTTGGTTCAACCAAATCTTGAAGCATGAAACATGTAGAGAACATAGAAAGCGAAAAGAGATAGCGATGTGATAGAGCAGGCAGCTCCCCAACTGACCGTGTGAAGCGACTAGCTGTGTTCTCTGATTATGCTAGAGATTTTTTTCCATATTCGAACGAGAAATCGATCGGCTACAAACGATCATGAGTTCTGCAATCAAGATAAAGGATCAAGTCAGGGCCACACAAGCCATACCACCGCAGCCGCAAGTCAGGGTTGCGGCGGAGAAGGCACTCTATTGCTTCACGCTTCAAGATCTCCAATTCGTCGCCTTATATTCGGTGAGTTACACAGCTAGGCACACCACCTCCGTGGGGATCCAACTGCAGCAACTGCCACTATTGCTACCTGCTGTTCCGTGCCGAACGCAACCCTGTCTATATGGGGCCGGATCGGATACCAGTAGTCATTCACGCTCGGCGGGCAAATTTGAGCTAGGTATGCAGGTTGATTCCACGGTGTGAATCTTGCATATGCGTAGAATTGACGATGAGCAACCACTTGTCCTGTAGGCTGGGACGTCAATGCCAAGGCCTTTGGTTGTGCTGTTTGTGTTTGCGTTCGGCAGGAACGGACCGGTAGGTAGAAATAATGGCAGTTGTTGCCGTTGCAGAAGAGATGCAGGTGTCCACACCCTCCGTTAGATATGTCGTCATATTGCACAAAGAATTGTCAAGGTGACCAACAGATCTTCAGGCAGCGAGCTGTTAAATGTATTACAGATTCATGCGATCTTGTGCTGCTCTGGTGTTCTAGGCCATGCGATACTCTAGTACTTGACAAGGCAATAGATCTGCACACCGTGAGTCGTTTCATTTCACTGGCGGCTTAGTTTTTGTTTTGCATTGGGTTTCTCTAATAAATTAGAAATCTGCAGCATTCTTGGTCCCATTTTTCTTGCAAAAACGTTATTGGCACAGTGCTCAATCCTTCGCATGATAGAATACTAGTGGTTTCAGCACTATCTTTCTCTTGCGGCCCAATTCATATAGTGGTGGTGGGGTGAGCGCTTGTCTTTCTCCTATAGCAATCAGCGAGCTCGAGTATCACAACTTGCCATGCTATCCCTGGAGCCTGAATGCGAGTGTCAGATGTGTTGAAAGTAGCGGACGCATTGAGAAGTTTAGAAGCGATACTATCTCTTACTATCTGTCGGACTCTCTGTGTACATAATGTCGCACGCGAGGTTGAACAGAGTTTTAATAGATGTAAAGCTCACCAAAAGGCACTCATTTTCGCTACGCAATCCGCATCATTATTCTAGGCGACATATTTCCCCCTTATTTCATTCTACGCAAGCATATAAATTTTTATTTGAACGCAGTGTACGTTTGCGTTTGTCGCAGTGACTCCTTACGGAACGCAACTTGTTGAAGATTACTCTTCTCACGACTCCAACACAAGCTGCGCCCCGTTGCAGTCTAAATAGAGCCACGAGTGTACCAAGTGACGGCATCCTCTCTGGCAGATTGCCTAAGCCATGCTAGAATTGTGCAGTGTCCAGCACTTTCGAGACGGCGAAGATTATTATCGGTGACGGCAACGTTAGCTGGTTGTTCGTGGTCGTGTTAGTGTTGGGGGCTCTATGGATGATATATCAGATAGGACAGGATACCTGAGGTCGACCGGGCGATCGAATGGACAGCGTTGGCTATAGTTGCAAGAGTGGCGGGGGAGGGGAGGGGGTTGACTGGAGAACCTTAGCGGGGGGGGGACAATGGGATTCGCGGGTGTAAACATTGCAACGTGAAGGAGTTGCAGTTCTTCGGTGGATATACAATGAAATTGCATAGAAGAGGGATATCAGCAGCTGGTCATGAGTTGGCTGAGAAACTGGCGGTGAAGGATGAAAACTGATCGACATGAACCCACGAGAGTCTTACTTATACGCACATATATCACATATCACATCTATACATGGGGGCCTGAGAATACTTGGCCATGGCCGCACAAATCAGAACCGGCATCTTGGTCTAAATCCGTGCTCACTAGTCTCTGTTAGCAAGGGAAATTTTTACCCCTTGCTCAGCGGTTCTGGGGCTTGTTGTACCAGATAAACAACATTTCGAGGCAGCGGCTGATGTGCAGTCACTTACTTAGTAATGCTTATTGTCAGCTTTACATAGCCTCACCCTCGCGGCTATTAATATATATTTCGGGAGATCTGACACTGGATACTCTGGCGCCATTCTCCGATTGTTATAGGGGAGCAACCCTAACTGTCAGTGCCGCAACCCAGTTAGATAGCAGGGAGATAGCACCATGTAACGAATGGGCCTAAGTCAAATCCTCCGCTGTAGCGCGCATTAAGTTCGAACGTAGTTAAGCGACACTCTTTGGTTAACGAACGCCCATACAAAATACCCGCTTGTCAGACAGTAACAAAATATTAATACGAAGAGAGTTTACGAACCGAAATAACCCAGTAGCAGTAACCGTTCGTACCTTAATGCTCGCATAATACTGGGTTACTGCGACTTGGAAAGTGCTCATTCCGTCGGTAGGTTTGTACTGTACGATGTAGCGTGAGAACCGGCTCGTAGTGGTACAACAACTGCACCCAACCACCCTGATTACAGGCACGACAAGTTACATAATCGGTTCATCTTTCGGTAAGATATCTATATACCTGGTATAGCTACCAGAAGCAAATTCCATGTACTGATGATTTTAATAAAAGTCCCTTTAATTTTGACACCCAGAAAGATTCAGGAGCACTCTCCACCGTAGTGAGTGAGACTGTGGGATGTAGCGATGTCGTAATTGGGGACCTGGGGCTGAAAGCTTCTGCACTGGAGAGCTATGCTGCGTGGCGTAATCGCTTCTGTGATACTGAATACACTGAAGTAAGAGAGGTATAGCCTTGATGAAATTAGTGTTTCTGATACGGAAGTGAATAATCTAAACCCGGAAGGTATGGCAGCAGTACGAAGAACTCTAGGGATATCCGAGACGATGTTTTTGCCCACAATCCTTTATGACGCTCCTGTTCACCCCCGACCTGGTGCAGGCTTTGTCTGAACATGAGCACGCGAATGCCCCGAGTACTTATTATAGTAGTAGATATAATTGCCTACTTAAAGCACATATAAGTACTTAAGTGCTTACGTAGGGACTGTTTGACTGGTGGCTGTTCGGAGGGTTTTTGGTGGTTACCTTCTTTCCATAACAAGGAATAATTAACAATAATTTTTTAATTTTTTAAACTTGAGAATGTTCTACATTCCTCCCAGAAAACCCTCGCCTCTCTAAGTTTTAAAACCCTATGGCTGGCATAAGCACTGTAATTTAGCGCCTGTTTGACTCGCGGACGGCAGCTGTTCGGTGGGGTTTTTTGGTCTTAAAAGGTCCTCGGGAGATCCTTTCATGTAGTCTGCCAGACGGTTTGGTAGGTTTTTGTCAGCGACCAAAAGCCATCTACAGAATACCTTTCATGAACAGTCCTTCATACTTTCTTTCCACAACTAAAACAGCAAATTTATAATTTTGAAACTTAAGAGCATTATTCTATATCCCTCCTAGAAAGCCTATAATATTTTTTTAAGACTTAAAACTTTATGGTTATACCTAAGCACTGCAATTTATGATTTGAGGGTGTATACCGTTAGATCCAAATGTACCTAGTAAATTATCTGGTAAAGAAGGGGATGACACTAATGCACTAGAGTAAGACTGTATTAGCTAGAGTACAGTTTGACTACGTTTGAGGACTTCTAGTTTGGAAGGGGTGGGACATTTGGATTGGTGTCGAAATAAATACCCAAAAGAGTAATATATGACCAAAAATTCAAACTTAATAGGGATTAACCCAAGAATTTAGCTGCCAAGCATCCCCTTTAGGATCGCAAGATGTTTTGAGCCTCAAAATCAAACTTTTGGAATTTCATCAGCACAACTAGAATTAGGAAAAATAAAGGAGCCCATAAATTTGTAGAGCAGATATAAATTAAAGCGATTTATAAGAAGAAAATTGTGAAAAGTTTTTTTGGTGTGGTTGATAGCGTTTGAAGTTGAGGCTCAAAGCCCTCTGTCTTAAGGAGTCTTAAATTATTGGTAGAGCTCATACTAAGCTTCTTGTGGACTTCTCTAGTGTTAGCAACGGTTCCGGACCGTCAGTTCGGGTCCGTGTCCGGGTCCAAACCGAACCGTTGCCAAATTGGCGGTCCGGGTCGTCAATAAACCCGAACCGCCCACTCGGGTACGGTTCCATGGTAAACTCCCAACCCGTCTGAATTGGGCGGGTTGTCAGCGGGTCGCACAGCGGGTCCATCTATAGATTCATATAAGGCTGTTGTATTTGCAGTGTGTTAATAGTATCTTATCAAAATGAAGTTTTCAGCAACCATTAATGAGCTTTTGCTTG
>Ga0307515_10000764_pt1 | contig 74199 bp, 63 predicted proteins | sample 17_EM_MG_FD_194513 | JGI IMG/M metagenome (GOLD analysis project Ga0307515, IMG submission 194513) | Populus trichocarpa ectomycorrhiza microbial communities from riparian zone in the Pacific Northwest, United States - 17_EM | ecosystem: Host-associated > Plants > Roots > Unclassified | place... | reverse complement strand
TCTCCTCCTTAATGTAGCGATGCAAACAATAGAATGTTGAATGAGATGCTGGGTACTGTAGTATGATTTAGAAGTTGATAATGAACAATAATCTATGCATCATACCTGGAGGGTATTCTTATTGCTCGTGTACAGTCAGATATCGCCTGCAGTCCTTCGAGTGAACATCCCTAAGAACCCGGCATCTCTCAGAGTTAGTTTGGGATTCCCGCATTGGTTGGGCGACAGTCCCAGGGGCTCCCAAACTTCTCACGACCGCTCCCATGGTGCTCCCGTACCAGTCATCAGAGATCGCAGTTACTCCGATGGCCGGCCGGAATGCCCTCCTAGGGTCTGGTTCTCTCCTGAAATTGATGCTTCTAAGTTTACACTCCGCCTCCTCTCAGACACTCCTGGAGGCTCCCAGTGACTAAAATACACTTTGCTGATGCAGAGTGTGCACAATTGGCTCTCGAAGTTGAGGAATTCGTGAATATGATTCCCATCCACTCTGCAGCTGCGATCTCCGACGATAATGAGGATGGCATCGATGATCCAATGTCTTACAAAGCAGCCACCGAGTCTCCGCTCACCGAGAAATGGGATATCGTGATCAGAGAAGAGTTAGATGCAATTGGTCAGCATCAAGTCTTTCGAGATTTTGTGGAGCTTCCTGAAGGGAGAAAGGCTTTGCCAAGTCATTGGGTATACAAGATCAAGCACGATGGAGCAGGCAATGTGCAGCGGTTCAAGGCCAGGCTAGTCTGTTGAGGAAATCACCAAATTGAAGGCATCGACTACCAGGCTATGTCTGCACCGACTGCTCGCTAGGGCACGTGAGACTGGCACTCGCGATCGCCGTCAACTATGACCTCGAGATTCATCACATGGACATCATCACAGCTTTCTTGGGAGTTGACTTGGAAGAAGAGATCTATATGCACCCACCGCAGGGACACTTTCGTTTACTCCAGAATGGGAGCTGATACAACGATCCAAGATTAACAAAGACTTCGCAGAAGATGGTACTGCGCTTGAGAACGTCTGCTTATGAACTGAAACAGTCTTCGCACGTTTGGTACGGCACTTATAAGGACTTCATGATCTCGATTGGGTTTGTGACATCACGTGTCTACGGAGGACTGTTTGTGCTCAATAATAACAATCAAGACATAGTTTCCACGGTTGATCTGTACGTCAATGATCTCCTTATCATTGCTAACGAGGGCTTGATTGGGCAGATCAATGATCAGATGATGAAGAGGTTCCGGATGAATGATCTCGGGAGTGTCTCTTTCTATCTCGGCATGAACATCGAACGCAATCGGGAGCATCACATGATTGACATCCGTCAGCACAGCTACATTCGGACAGTCTTGGCGAAGTTCCGAATGGACGAGTCCAGACCAATTGCCATGCAAATGGCGACAAAGCTTCAGAAGAGGAAGCCTGACGAAGGAGCCTGCGATGGGACCATCTACCCATTAATGATCGGAAGCCTTATGTATGCGATGACCGCCAGTTGGCCTGATATTACATATGCCATCGGAGTTCTCAGCCGGTGAAATCACAACCCGAGTAATGAGCATATGGTAGCTCTCAAGCACGTCTTTCGGTACCTCAGCAGCACGAAGGACTGACGACCGTGTTTCGGAGGAGCACTCGGAGGAGCACTTGGTGACAGAGCACTCGGAGGAGAGGGAGAAGGCGCACTTAGATGTTATGTCGATTCGGACTATGCTGGATGCCCGGATGACTATAAATCGACAAGTGGACTGGTCATCACCTTTGGAGATGTGGCCAACTGGAGATTGAGAAAAGAGAAGTCGACTGCCCAGTCCATGACCAATGCCGAATACTATGCCTTCGGAGTAGGCTGCATGAGACTCACCCAGATCTCGCATCTTTTGAACGATCTCAGCATCCCGACTATCACCCACGTGTCCTCCGATTCACAGTCACTGATCACGAGTATCAAGAACAGAATCTAGCACGGAACTGCAGTTGCACACATTGCGACCAAATACTATCCTGTTGCAGATATGGCTAGGGATGGAAAGATCGACTTGAGCTAGGTACCGACTGCTGAGATGCTCGCTGACTTCTTCACAAAGCCGCTCCCGAAGCCCGCCTTCTCGAAGCAGTGTGGTGCAATGGCAATGATCAGAAGTGGAGTCGGAAATGGCCTTGGAAATGGCCTCGGGATTGCACTTGGTAATGGCCTCGGAAATGGTCGCGGAGAGGGTATCAGTATTGGAATGGGAACTGGCCATGGGAATGCCGTCGGAAAGTAATTAGATCCGGCACGTTCGTTTCGAGGAGACTCACAATGGTTGATAGGCTCCTCCTCTCTTTTGTTTACTGTTTTTGTTCGAAACAGACATGATAGCCATCCTGGAGGAGTGTTGCGCTGATTTGAATTATGGATATCACTATGCCAAGGACTATGATGTAACTTCCCTCTTTTGTAGTTAGCACCATTAGTCATTGATCGAACAAATGTCGATGCAACATGTCTCGTTACCTGATACAATTGACACACCATTGCATACGCCTGCGCACACTCGAATACTCGAGCACACGCCACCGTACAACAAAATTGTCAGTTAGATTACAGGAATAGTCAGGAGAGTGTATTGTTGTCTTCAAAATGCTACGATACTGAACAATAAGAATGTGTCAATGCCTGGGCTATTGGGATTATAGAATGTATCCCCAAGACAAATATGTTTCACATCAAAATTGAAGACATACTCTCTCGGAGCAATTATTGTGACGTCTATATCAAACTGTACAGTTTGAAAAATTTACTTACCTCTACACACCTTGCTTTAGGTATTCTAATTAATATACTATCTAGTACATCTCTAAATCCACATGGTTATTGACAAACCATATGCTATCACTTCTATCTGATGCAGCACTCTCCTGCTCCAGATTTGCTAGTGCAACAAATGGTCATACAGGTACAATATATATCATATTGTTATATTTGACAACCCAGATGAACCTGTCCACAGAATCAGCCGAACCACACAGATCATTGTACGCTGTTGGAATCACCACTGCATAATTATGCACTGGAGGATGTACTACTCATTGACAAATTATCTTGCACTGCTTCAAAAAGGTCAGTACGATTTTTCCTGTGGGCAAGTATACCTGAAATTGGAGGATCTGATTGGCTGGAGTCCAGCGACACTATAAGACAGGGAAAGTAGGAAGTCAGCATTAGAACGTATTATCGAGGTGATTTTCTTCACTTTCGATATATTGGACCAAACTTTTATAAGATTCAGGCATAGTCCCTTGGTTGGCATTGGTATATTCTACCTTGGAATCAAGTCCCAGACACTCAACAGAAGTAGGGCAGTGAAGCGCTTGACCACAGTACAACAGCCCAGTAGGAGGATTGATAAATCTCATATCTGTGAGTACATTCTGATCCTATCTGTGCACTGGTCCAATGACATTGGGTCCCCAGTCCTCCTCACCTTGTGAATGGAATTGCTGTCAAAAGTTGGGAATTCTGATATCTGCTGATGCTACTCTCAGTGTAGTTAATTTGATACTTCTGCACACTCTGCCTACAGGTGTTTCTGTCAATTGATGTACCAGTTGTGATCCTTGTTGGACAATTAATTCTTCCCAACAATGCTGAAGGGATTTAAGCTAAGCCAGAGCTGGATTTCGCTGTGTATGGATAGCGGACAGACAGTTGAAAATGTTTTCAGAGTTAATATTGTACCTGTCTTGCCAGGCAAGATAGTATACTGAATTCTCCATATAATATTATAGTCAAAACCAGGATAATGGACATTACGCTTGAGTATCAGACAAACGTAATTGACTTTGTTGGAAGTTCAATGTGTCTCACTCAGAATGCTGATGTATAGCGATTTACAAATCTCTGCAGTGTAATTGTTGCCAGAACTCATTTGCCTGATTGACTCTGTTACATGTCTCACAAGTTGCATTTTTGAATATCTCAAATGCATTATGCATAGTTTAATGGTTTTCTGGAGCTTCTGAATGCCAAATGCCTCCCTTCAAGCTTAATTTCAATTAAGCAGATGGTGAATTCTTTCTTGTTCTGCAACTGCTTATTTGAAGTAATACCAGGAATGTCTCACTCCAGCTGCTTAAGAATGTAGTCCGTATCAGCTATACTCCAGGTCCATGCTTTAGTCTCAGCATCAGATAGACGGACCTGAAAATCCACAATGTTGTCTGAGGTCATGTTTGTCACCCTGTGACCCTTTTGTACTGCAGCACTTTCATTGGAGCATGTTTTGCTTCAAATACACTTCTGGGACTAGTAGTGTTAGTCCTGACTTGCTGTACTAGGTGTCACTCATTATGTAGGTATAATTTATCGAAAAGTTTGCATTTACCAGGTGTCACCTGATGGATTTTATACTCCAATTGCTCCTTCCCCTTCAATTAATCAGCATTTGACCATTCCATTGCCCCTTGTTGGGTCCTATCCAGGTGCACCTGACATTGCCTACATTTTGTTGTAGTAACCTTTTCAGTGCCATGTAGAGCAGACTTTGAGTGCAGTCATTACAGGGTGTTAAGGTTGCCTGGGGGAGCCTTGGCATTCACTCTACTTCTTGTATATGTGTTAAATGGATGAATAGACAAGTCAACATATGCGTCACTGATTTGGCCGCTTCACCATACGTCAACTTACAGATCCCTCTTCACCAGGATCGGTTCAACAAGTTACAAGCCCAGTCGCATCTTATTTCTGGTAATTACCAATTGCAACTTCCAGAGGAGATGCATCTTAAAGAGCAGTAGAGTATAATTTAAGAAATTGATACTGACATCGTCACAATAACATCTATGGCGATATGGATTATGAAATTCAATGGGTTCAACTACACCCAATGGTCGGGGGAGATGGCGCTTCTCTTGAAGCGGAAGCAGGTCTACCATGTAGTGATGGGAGAGGATGAGCTGCCCGAGGATCCAGTGAAGCTGAACGAGACCACCACAGAGAAACTGACCAATCAGGCTGTAGTCCAAGATTGTGTAATGCAACTTGGTACTGTGCGATTGACAATCTTGCTCTACATGGAGCTGCGGCTGCAGGCATCATTCAGGGTGATCACTGCAGTGTGGAATCATTGGAAGATTCTTGTGACGGCGTTCAAGTGTAAGTTGAAGTTCAACATCTTTCAAATCAGACAGAAGCTTCAAGGGATAATGATTGTGGATTGTGATGATGTTGACACTTATGCTCTACAGATCAACCAGAAGGTGAATAACTGTAATCTATGTTCAGAGACATCGACATTGGTGTTGGATGCAACAAGGACCCTGGTGAGAATAACCAATGTGGAGCACGTGTGTAACACCGGGAAATCCACCCTAAGTCCTGATCAATAAAAGCACCTAATGACTTCCGGACTGATAAAGAGAACAATGATTAAAGCTTCACTCAGGATGTGTATAAGGATCACCACCCAAGGTAACAAGGTAACTGTTCTGTTCTCTGCATCCGAAAGATAGTATCGACTAAAGAGTATCGTCTTTAAGATATCAGTATGCTGATGTACACGACTCCAGGAGAGCCTGAAAAGAGTATCCTCTGATCCAGCACACTATCGTAATGACTCTCGGACTTCCAACGGATGCTAGAGTATGGTCCCAACAACTGGCACTTAACTTGAAGACTGACTTGTCCAAGAATGCGACGACTCCAAGTATCGACTTGTCTTATAAGAAACAGCAAAGTAGTTTCGGCTCAGCAGAAGGAGTAATGCCGACTCAACAGTATTCTCTAAACCTCCACATTATTGGGCTGGTTCATCGGACTCCAGAGGATCGTCTTCCTCTCTTCCCGATCAATGACTTGCTTTGACGAAGGTACTAAGAATAACCAAGTATAAAGAGTGATGGGTTTATCCGTGATATAGAACTGATGATGAACATACAACTCTGGACTTCAAAGGAGAAGTAACCTTGTTGACTTAGATACAGAACTTAATAGATAATACACGGGAATAAAGTCAAGGCCTAACCTCCAGGTCGAGAAGGTCAATAGGTATCCGTAGATAAATCTTGAGGTAGATAGTATTTTCGATAGAATGTTAGCGATGTCCTTCCACCATGTTAGTATCGCTGATATATATTAGACGATCCACACCCTAAACAATCCTAAGACTGCCAAAGCCTGTTTCGGAGTTCACATACGTAACGGCCGTATCATTCTGGCCTTCTACCATTGATGGTCGAGTTCTAACTCCCAAGAGTACTGACTACATCATCAAGGTAACGAGCTCGTATTGCAAAACTATTGCTATTGGCGATACCTCGTTGAGTTACGTGCTTCTCTGAAGCCAATTATTAACTAATAGGTTTGTGTCACCAAGAGCCAGTGAGAGTGCTCTCTCATATACCAACCGGGTATGTAATGGTTTAATGATTGCGGCAAACGACAGAACCCTTAATTTGACTGTGCTTCATTGGAGCCAAATATACAGTATTCTGCAACTGAGTTGTTGTGCCATATTTTGAACGGAGAGTATCCCTCGCCACTCAGGACGAATGAATCCAAGGTCCCATCTGTCCAGACGAAGAAAGTTTGGTCAGACTAAGGGTAGATTCGTATAAGTCTACTCTGTTGACTGGGCTCCAATATATCAATTATTGGTTATCGACTAATCTCCTAAATGACTCTGCATATCACAAGATGCAATAGTGCTCTGATATTGACGACATCTCATCTCATAAGGAACCAACCATTGAAGCATGAGAGGATAGTGGTTTGTTCGGCGACGAGGAATAAGGTTTCCTGCCGATAAGGACTGACTATTGACAATAGAAATCCTACGCCCAATACCGAGTTATAGATAATGCATATCTTATCTGCGCTCGGCTTGATCACTGTCGTTGATCTTATTGATACGAGGGTAGGGTAATGAAGATATTACCAATAGGTGAACAGATCCGGAAGGTTGATCCAATTAGGAAATCCGAGTGCTAATTCGTGATGTCTGATTGAATATCCATATTTGGATTATCGAGTGATCCTGAATGATCCCAGAAGTATACCTGTAACACCAAAGGCGTAACAACGTGTATTATCTGCTGTGCAGAATACTGAGGAATAAAGATTGGCAATACTTTCTCATATTGATGATGGTCAAAAATGCAATGGCAATGCTCATGCCAGATGAGATTGTGATAAAAATGGTCAAAAAGTAGGCCACAATGCAGTGTGAGAAAGGCCTAGGGCAGAAAGACCTACTGTTCATGAAAGGACATAGCATCAGCTAAATGTAAATCGGTCCAGAAGCCACACACAATCCTCCCAGACACTCCAGGCAACCTCACCAGTGCTTCTTAGTACTTCTAGATGCTCCCAGACCCCCCTGGTGCTGAGGAAAGCACTCTCAGACTCTCCAAGAGCAGTCTCAGGTGCTCCTGAAAGGACCTGCAGTTATGGAGCTGCATTCAAGATGCTACGAAATTTGACATATAGAATAGTCAGTTTTGGAGCTTGTGAGACCTCTGCGCAGATCGGAGGGAGACTTCAAGAGCAGGTGAGATCGCTGCATAGCTCTCCAGGAGGCTTCGAGAGCAGCGGAGACCACTGCACAGCTCTGTGTGAGACGTGGTGCCGTATTCTCAGTGCACAGGTTCTTATATAACCACAAGGCATTTCGTCTTATAATATTCATCTTTGTTACAGTCACAAGATCCCCTACATCATTATATGGCATGCATTAGTTAAGTCTCTCCATATATATATATATACGGTCAATCTGGCCGCAGATGGTAGTCGAGTATAATAGGAGGAGCACTTGGGCACACCCATTGAGAGAACTTAGAGATGCACCACTTGGAGGCCATTGTGGTGAAACAATGGAGCAGAAGACAGAGAGCCCACCATCAACACTCCGCCACACCTCTTGCAACATCCAAACGGAATTTGGGAGAAAGAGCGGTCATCGCTCAAGTAGCATAGGAATCGGGTGAAAAGATATTACACACTCCAGGATTGAGGATCCACAAAATCTCGGACAGAACGAGTGAGACCAAAAGTTGGGAAAGAGAGAGAGTGTACTTTTGTTGTACGATAACATGTGATGGAAATGAGATGATGTCTATCTACTCTGTGGTCTGCCTAATATATACTCCCCGTCACTCAGTCCACCTCCATTACCCCTGTATCTCCATACACTTGCTGTCGCTTCTTAAAGATGTACTTGGAGGCCGTGATCGAGCATGTTTAGAGATGCACTTGCAGACTAAGATTGAGTGAACTCAGAGATGCACTCAGAGGCCAGGATCCAGCGAGTTTGGAGATGGCTTTGGAGACCGAGATCGAGTGCACTGAGAGATGCACTTGGAGTGCGCGATCTTGCGACTGTGGAGATGCATTTGGAGACCCAGATCAAGTGAACTCAGAGATGCACCCTGAGGCCATGATCGAGCTGGGTTGGCAATGCATTTGGAGGCCGAGATCGAGTGAACTCACCGATGCACTTGGAAGCCGTAATTAAGCGTGTTTGGAGATACACTTGGGGGCCATGATCAATCAACATTGGAGAAGTACCTGGAGGCGGTAGATGGGGAGGGATGCTCGATGGGAGCTGAGACTATTCATTTGTGAATTCGTAATGGTGGGAATGTAGAGAGTTGAGTACATCCGCCGAGAGATGAGACACTGGCTGGGAGAGGGAGAATGTTGACCATGGGATGATGGAGTAATTGATGTACGCTGTACTCGGTGTTAACTCATGATCATGGCATGGAGAAATAACGAGGGATGACTCAACTGTGTGTTCTTAGGTGATGGTAGAGTTGAGGACAAGAAAGAGAGAAATGAGAGGAGATAGGGGAAATCATCGTGAGAAACTGGGACTTAAGAGAATTTCATGTGCGAGACATTTTACCATCCCCACTACAGCTAGTACAAGCCCCAATCGGGCACATACTATCACCGATATGAGGTCTTCTCAACCCAGTCAGGCTCGTCGTTCCCCTGATTTCTCAATGTGGCTCGTATCCTCCATATGGTATCATCTCCTTCCCCCATCTCTCTCATCCTCATCCACGACTCGACCATCCTCGCAGAACACAAAGTTAAGTCATCCCTCTGTATCCCTCCATGCCATGATTATGAGTTAACACTGAGTGCAGCATACACCAAGCGCAGCATACACCAAGTGCAGCATACACCAAGTGCAGCATACACCAAGTGCAGCATACACCAAGTGCAGCATACACCAAGTGCAGCATACACCGAGTACAGTATACACCAAAGATTGTATGTCATCCCTTCATTCTCATGATTACGAGTTGACCGCTGAATGTAGCTTCAACTTCTGGCATGCTTCCCTACACAGATCGACCGCCACCAGCCAGTTCCCCATAAGAGCTTCAAAGGTAAAGTCACCTCGTCACATTCCCATGGATTTGAGATGACTAGCCGATGAATGGAATCTCAGCATACCGCATGCCTCCCATCGACGGCCTCCAGATCGACCACCTCCAGATCGACCACCTCCAGATCGACCACCTCCAGATCGACCACCTCCAGATCGACCACCTCCAGATCGACCACCTCCAGATCGACCACCTCCAGATCGACCACCTCCAGATCGACTACCTCCAGATCGACCACCTCCAGATCGACTACCTCCAGATCGAACACCTCCAAGTACTCCTCTAATCTTACTTGATTACAGGCTGCAAGTGCATCTCCAAACTCGCTCAATCACAGCCTCGCAGTGCATCTCTAAGTTCACTCAATCATGGCCTCCATGTTCTTCTCCAAACTGGCTCCCTCACGGCCTCCAAGTGTGTCTCCAAACTTGCTCAATCACGACCTCCAAGTGTATCTCAAGAGCCGTTTGATTATGGCCTCCAAGTTGGCACGAACATGACCTCCAAGTGCATCTCCAAACTCTCTTGATCACGGCCTACAACGGCATCTCCAAACTCGCTTGATCGTAACCTCCAAGTGTATCTCCAAACTCGCCCCATTATGGCCTCCAAGTTCTCACGAGCATGGCCTCGAAGTACATCGCACAACTCGCTCAATCACGATCTCGGAGTGCATTACAAAGTTCTCTCAATCAGGGCCTCCAAGTGTATCTCCAAATACGCTTGATTACCACCTCCGAGTGCATCTGCCCACCCGCTCGATCACCGACTCAGAGTATATCCCTGAGTTTACTAGATCATGATTTTCAGGCGCACCTCGAATTGCTCTCTAGCGCACCGCCTGCAGCCAGTCCAGATATACCGTGTGTAGATGGGTAGCTATATAGATACATAGATACATTGATACAGAGATACATAGATTAGAATAGAGACTGAATACATGAGTTTTTAACAATCTTTGAACGAGAAGTAGTAGCTATGATTTCCAGGTTCACCAGCAGCGTTCCCAAAGAAGATGTTGTTTTTTTGCAGACTGCTCTACTGTGATTTGAGGTGCTCCCAGACGTGTCGCCAGCGATTCCAGGTGCTCCGAGGTGTTCCCAAACTTATCACAATCACTCTCATGGTACTCCTGCACCAGTCATCAGAGATCTCCGTCACTCGAAAGGCCGGCTGGAATGCCCTTCGAGGGTCTGATACACTCCTGAAATTGACGCATCTAAGTTTACACTCCACATCCTCTCAGACACTCCTGGAGGCTCCCAGTGACTAAAATACATTTTGCTGATGTACTCAACCAGTATGCATTATTGGAATCATATAACATGATATACTAGATCGATCGGATATGTTGATCTCAACAGGGATGCCTGGTATCCAGTGCCGCCTTTGGCACCTTGTCAGAGCCAATCAGAGCCATGTATATCAGAGCTGGGATTGTCAGAGACCTTGTCAGAGACCTTGTCAGAGACCTTGTCAGAGACCTTGTCAGAGACCTTGTCAGAGACCTTGTCAGAGACCTTGTCAGAGCTGCACTTGTCAGAGCCTCATTTATCAGAGCCGGAATTGTCAGAGACTATGTCAGAGCGCACTTTCATAGCCAGGATTATCAGGGACTATGTCAGAGCCCCATCAATCAGACCATGATTTTCAGGGACCATATCAGAGCCGCACTTGTCACAGTAGAGCGGTGACAAATAACAGGTCGTGGTTGAATTACCAATCTCATGAGAAAGATATTGATCGTCTCAGGAAGGTCGCATACTGCTGATACATAAGTTAAACCATGTTATCTTCTGTATGAGCACAAAGCCATTAGTTGATGAACATGTGTCGAGTGTCCACTACTGTCACACCCAAGATGTTTCCCTATATATACTGGAACCTTCGACTGTGTATTCGGGTTGACATTTGTGATCACTTCGCTGGAGTGGTGACAGTTATTTCAGGAGTGGCAGAAGAGTCGGGCTTTGTGTACAGATTTAACTAAACGAATTCTACACCAAAAAAGTAGCATATATCTCGATTCCTGACATGATTGCTCTGATATAACATGTAATTTTGCCTTATCATTATTGTATGTGAACACCAACTTGTTGGTATGCAAATCGGTATTAAAAATCATATGTGTTAGTTGAGACTCTGACACACCACATGCCATAATATCATGCAAACAATGAAAATGTAACCAAACATACCATACAATCCCGTAACTCATGGTAATACACGTGCAATGTGCCGTGGCACGGCAGTAATATTAATAACATATTGTAGTACCGCGCTAACCACCATAACAAATCTCGGTTACAGTAATACCAACGCTTTTCCCAATAAACTTGAAGTTTGGTTATTCCTCCAGACATCTCCAGATTTTAAACATAAGTTAAAACCAAGTCCCACGCCCACTCATAGTCAATTTATGTACACTACCTGACAGTTTTGTATTATTTTCACTATTTTGGGCTGATGCTGGAGTATAGCCAGTTTCCAGCATACACCACATCTGATGAACTACCTCTAGCTAGCTCAGCAGTTGCTTCAAGGGGGTATTAACTTTTATCACATTCACAAAGTCAAAATGTTACTATTGTGTAATATCTTAGTAGTCCTTCACACCTTCCTTCAAATGGGACACCTTCAGATCACACCAAGCTAGATGCAAAACCTCCCAGTATATCTCCAATCACTCTTGATCATCATCTTCAAGTGTCTCCGTATACTTTCTTCGTCACTGCTGCAAAGTGTACAATCACTATTCACTCTATTACCGCCTTTATATGCATTACTAAACTTACTGCATCTTAATCTTCCAGTATATCTCTATGTTTCCATAATTATACACTCCACTTGCTTATATAAGTTTACCCGATCTTGTTCTCCAAATTTTGTGTTTAGCCCATATATTCATAGCCTTCTTGTACATCCGTACCCCAACTCACGTACCACCTCCACATACCACTTAGATTGTGCATAACTACCTTCTACAGTCTGTCTAGAGAAACAGGTATATATTACTGGATTTATAAACCTACAAATATACAGATATCAAGATTCATAAATACATAGACATGTAAATAAATAAATATTTTAATATTATTGAACAATGAGCAGAAACTACATTATGCAGATATACCAGTAGCATTTTCAATGAATGTATTGTTTTTTACACTCTACTCCACTGCCATTTGACCTGGTACCAAGCTTGTAACATATCTCTCATTCAATTGCTCCCATTTACTTTCAAATGCTCAAGATGACAAAAATATTCTTTGCTGGAATTAGATAGGGTAAAGTATATAAAGAAAATTAGAGATGGAAAATAACATCTGAGTTAGAGACTCAAAGTAGTACTGGAAGTATAGTCCAAAAGGAGAATATATAAGATAGTAATACTGAATACTGAAATGGATACAGATTGAGCATGACAGGATTCTCTGGATACTACCTATTTTCTACATTTGCAAAGCTATGTATTACTTCCAAATACAGTACTTAAAACCAGATGTAAGGATTTTTTTCCTGATATTATTTCATTTCTATCAGCTAAATATATTATAAGTAGAGTTATCTCAACTCTAGTCCACTGGTGTCTTTTTGCATTGAGATACATATAGTGATGATGAAAGTATTAAAGAAAGTAGAACCTACAGTTTCTTCTTGTTCTGTGCACTTACCGAGCAGAGTGGAGGATATAGTTAAATATGATTATGTGTCTGTTTGCAGTATTATTATATTTTTGCAAGTGATGGTAACAAATTGTTGTTCCTTTTTACCATTGACTTTATCTGTTGCTATATCTCCAGACCTGAAGGTTACATCTTGTTTTGTTAAAGTAAATTAAACTTTATAGGTTTGTCCACATAATATTAGTGACAGTGTCTTAGTGACTGGGTGATCTTCTCTTCACCTTCTCCCTTTTCTTTTTGTTTCTGTCCTGTTCTGCTCCTTCTCCCTTCTCCTTAGAGCTCTGTTTTTTTCTATCTGCTTTCTGAATATATTACCACCGTATAAGTACGTGTAATATCAAACCCAGTTGTAAATTTTGGGCCATTGGCAAAACGAAGTGACGCTAATGTTGGTATCGGCTACTGTGTACGGGCGAGTAGGAAAGAATCGTAGATCACGTGGTTAGGATCAACTAAGTAGCTCACATTGGTTACCACCCACTGTCACACCATGACGACCACAACTCCAGTCTCCGAGTCTTCTCTCGACCTTCGTACCCTGACGTATCTTGCCCAAGTGGATGACAATTTGTGTTGTCCAATATGCCGCTCGCCCTTGATTGACCCTGAAACTACAAAATGTCGACACACGTTTTGCGCGGACTGCATTGCCGGCGCTCTTCAAATTTCGCAAACATGCCCTGTCGACCGCAGCCCCTTGGGCCCTAGGGATGTCACTGCTGCTCCCATTATGATCGCCAATATAGTCAACGATCTATCAGTTTTATGCCCCAATGGAGGACTGGGCTGCACAGTTACGCAGCCGAGATCTCTGGTTAAAAGTCATCTCAAAGATGACTGTGGATTTGTTACAGTGGAATGTCCAGGTTGCGAGGAGAAAATTCTGCGAAGAGACCTGCAAGATGAATGTATGCACACTGAGGTTGAATGCAGTCACTGTTTGGCTATGATTCGACAGCTCGAGATTCAGGTCCGAGACCACTGCAACAACGTATTGTAGACAATGCTTACCAGTCTTAGCATCACGATGATATATGCCCACAACTCAGTTCGTCGTGTCAGCATTGCTCGCAGGAATTTCCCCGGCCTGACATCAGCAGTCATCAGTTGACATGTGGGGAGGCAATGGTGGTTTGTGATGCATGTAGGGTTGGGTGCCCTTGGTCTGGACGTCGAAAGGAGGTCTCCGAACATACTATATCGTGTGCATTTACATACCTTCGGCCATTTCTCCATGAACATGCGAGTCGGATAGCAGCGTTAGAGCTGGAGAACAATTCACTGCGGAAAAAGCTTGATATTTTAATGCCTTCACGGAGCCACTCTGAAAGCTGCGATACGAATAACTATCTGCTGGATGGCCAAACGATACAAGTCCTGACCGAACAAGAGCGTATTCGATCTGATCTTGAGCGGCTATTTACAGTATTGACTGACATGGATATAAAACAAAGCATGCTGACGATGCACATGAGTGACAACATGAGAACAAGAGAGGAGGTTGCCATGATTGGTGCGGCAGTTAATAACCTACGGTCTCAACTCCATGGGCTGCAGTTGCTGACATTGCGACGACAATCGGGTGCAGGAAGTCCAACGACTGGGACATCAACTGCGCCATCTCTTGCGGCAGTAAGTAGTATGCTTCCAGTACGGCGCCTCAGTGGTAAGACCTCAATACTTGAATTTTCATTCGCATCCTGTATTCTAACTTGACACATCTAGACATGAGTCCTAGAAATGATCGCGTGAAGCTTTAGAAAGACTGTTTCCCTTACTGTGTTATTTGAGGCATTGGGCTGGCGTTTCATGGGCTGGGTTGATTCATGGTTCGGCTGCCTGGAATGTCATGATGTGTGCAGTAGTTAAGTATCTCTAACTTAAGGTCGGATGGTTTGCGTTGTGCCAATTTGTATGTGGAGGTAAACATCAGTGAACCTATTAAGACTTTGGCTATCTATTATATTAACCAGCTTTGTGTCCTGCACTATCCATGGTCAGATCGACTTGAAGTTAGTCTCCAGTCTGTAGTGAAACGAGATGACAAAATGTTCCACCTGCAGCTATACTAGATATCCGATCCTCAGCTTTCCAACTTGTCTGGTTTGTTTACTTTCATTTCCGTCTCAGTCTCCCCAGAGACCAATTATAAATTTGCCTGTGCGGAGCTTATACTCTACTTTAAGTGTTATACCGCCCAATGGTATTAACAATCAACGTACAATGACACCCCCGCATGTACGTTGCCCCTCCCTCCTTTCGAGACAACCCCAAATTGACAAGTCTCCTCGACAACCAACACCGACGCTCACGTTCGCTTGGTATTTTCCCATCCGCTCTCCGGGTTCAAATTTCGCGACGACCGCTGTGGTGCACCAACTATACAATAATAATAACAGACGTCATTCCGTTCCGTGCTTGACGTAGCCGAGCAAGCACCACGCGCATAGCGGCCCCTTCGTTGACTCGCCCACTGTAGTCTATCCATCTACATCACCCCTCTGCAATCCGGGGGGAGAGTGAACCTCAACTGAAATACCTTGACCGGCACCTTTGCAACAACCTTGCAGGCTTCGTTTGTGTGGCTTTCAAAGGCACTTGGACTCCCGTATATTTAGTTTGCAACAATGGCAGAAAAGACAATGCAAGATGTCTATCGCAAGATTGAGCGAGAAAAGGTCCTTATCAACGGCGCGCGGGCTATGAGACAATCAACCGACAACCAGGCAGTCCAACAACGTCTTGATAATCAGATACGAGAGTCGCAAAGGAACCTGGGTTATCTGGAAGGGAAGTACAAGGAGCTACAGACTCGGTTAATGGGTCAGAACTTCCGAGGCATGGAGAACATGCAAGTATCCGATAGTAGTTCATCCCTTGAATCTTCATGTTGAGAATGCAAGCTAATGGTCTGCCTTTGCAGGCTATAGCAACTACCAAGGACAGCAAATGATGCCACCGCAAAAGCCGTTTGCTCATGAGCCAGGGATGCAACCAAAGTCACGACCCAATTACTCAAAGCTAGGTTCGACAACGTTGTTCACAAACCAGAAGTATCGCTCACTAATATGATACTTAGATTTGATTAAATATGACACCCCACATCTCGGTCCTCGGATCCAGTTAATGCTGTCCCAACTGGAATTCAAGTTGAGCGTCGAGAAACAGTACAAGGAAGGCATCGAGAAGATGGCCAAACTATATCAGATTGAGGGAGATCGTCGAAGTAGGCAAGACGCCGAGAGTAAACGTATTGAGAGCAACCAAAAGATACAACTACTGAAACAAGCACTGAAACGATATGAGGATTTACATGTGGACACGGAGTTTGGCGGCGACGAGGCTGACGGTGGGTCTTTAATTATACATCGTCTAGGTCTGAGCTAATATTCCCAGACGACAGCATCAATGCGCCCAACATTCGTCGCCCTCTGACCGGCCGTCTACAGATCCGCGTACTGGCCGTAAAGGATGTTGACCATGCAAGCACCTCTCGATTCGCCCGTGGCCCAGAAACTTTTGTAATAATCAAGGTTGAAGATATGACAAGAGTCAGGACGAAATCTACGAGAAACGACAAATGGTTAGACGAAGGTCACGACATAGATGTGGACAAGGCGAATGAAATTGAGATCACGGTGTACGACAAGCCAGGAGAGCACCCCTTACCAGTTGGAATGCTATGGATTCGCATCTCAGATTTGGTAGAAGAATTACGCAGGAAGAAAATTGAACAAGACATATCCAGCTCGGGATGGGTCAGTGCAGAAAAGATGGCAAATGGGGCTCAAGGACGGACAAGCGATGGTCAAAACAATACTAGGAGTATTATACCTCCAGCGTCTATTGAAACACCTGGTGGGTCTCCTGCGATGTTCGTGGGCGCTTCTGGGCGTGTTGTTGCACAGCAAACGCCGCAAGGACCGGGCACCGCAAACGTGGATTCATGGTTTGCTTTAGAACCTGTTGGGCAAATTCATCTATCGTTAAACTTTGGTATGCGGGGATCCCTGTTGTCTCGGCGTTACATAGTACTAAATGATTACAGCAAAGTACAACCGAGGCAAAATACAACCAGATCTTGGGGGTCTTGGAAGAAAAGGTGCTGTTCGTGCAAAGAAAGAAGAAGTTCACGAAATGTATGGCCATAAATTTGTGCAGCAACAGTTTTACAACATCATGCGGTGCGCACTTTGTGGCGAACTTCTCAAATATTCTGCTGGTATGCAATGTTCTGATTGCAAGTATACCTGCCACAAAAAATGCTATCAGAAAGTGGTTACGAAGTGTATATCAAAATCAAATGCCGAAACGGATCCGGAGGAAGAGAAACTCAATCATCGCATTCCACACAGGTTTGAGCCAACCACGAACTTGGGCGCCAACTGGTGCTGTCATTGTGGGTATATGCTTCCCGTGGGCAAAAAGAATGCTCGGAAGTGTACAGGCAAGACACCTCGAATGTACCCAATTCACGAACCTGCTGACTTTGCCAGAATGTGCCCTTACTTGCCATACCCAATGTATGCATCTAGTTCCCGACTTCTGTGGAATGTCCATGGAGGCAGCCAACACTATCCTTGCGGAACTCCGATCGAAGAAGCATGTCCAGAAGAAGTCGACTACCATGACTGAGCGTATGCGACCTTCACCACAGGACAGCCGCCCGCACTCTCTCGGGGAAGAGCGGCCATTAAACCAGGCCCGACACTCTTACACCTCACCCATACCGTCAAACTTAGCGAATACAGCTGCATCTACTGCATACACTTCAACTGCACCATCGACACCACAGTCACCTACTCATATGGCTCAGGCACCACAATATCCCCCTCCTCAACCGTACACGCCCCAACCGCCGCTAAGAGCAGATACTGCTTCTGCAGCTGCATCTGCGGCCCTACTTGCCGCGCAGGGAGGAAGGCCCCCCTCGGGACCTCCAGCTGGGCATTACCCTTACTATCAACCCCCAGCGGGTATCCCACCTGGCCAGACTGCACCTGGTTATCCAGTCAAGAACGTACGACCGATTCCTGGCCCTACTCCACAGCCAAATGCTCCATATCAACCAATAGCTCCGCAAGAAACATATGGGGCAAAACCATCTACCGCAGTTCAATATAAACTACCTCAGACTCCGTTGGTACCTGTTCCACCCCCGCCGCCTGGCCAACCACCGACTCAAGGAGTCACCCATCCTACCACCTATCCAGGACTACAATCCCGACCCCAAAAGATTGGGCTGGATCATTTTAACTTCCTTGCGGTTCTGGGTAAAGGAAACTTTGGCAAGGTAATGTTAGCTGAAACCAAGGCAAGCAAACAATTATATGCCATCAAGGTACTGAAAAAAGAATTTATTATTGAAAACGATGAGGTTGAGAGCACACGATCCGAGAAGCGGGTGTTCTTAATCGCCAATAAAGAACGGCATCCGTTCCTACTCAATCTGCATGCTTGTTTTCAAACTGAGACGAGAGTGTACTTCGTGATGGAGTATATCAGTGGAGGTGATCTGATGTTGCACATTCAGCGTGGGCAGTTTGGGTCTAAAAGAGCACAGTAAGTGTTTCTGAGGGTCCACCCACTTTCTTAAGCTTATTGTATCAGATTTTATGCCGCAGAAGTCTGCTTGGCCCTTAAGTACTTCCATGAGAATGGTGTTATATACCGTGATTTGAAACTGGACAACATTTTACTCACTCTCGATGGCCACATCAAGATTGCCGATTATGGTCTTTGTAAGGAAGATATGCACTACGGGTCCACGACAAGTACATTCTGCGGCACTCCAGAATTCATGGCACCGGAAATCTTGATGGATAAAAGATACGGGCGCGCTGTCGATTGGTGGGCATTTGGCGTCTTGATATACCAAATGTTACTTCAACAGAGTCCATTCCGCGGAGAAGACGAGGATGAAATTTATGACGCTATTCTGGCTGACGAACCATTGTATCCCATCCATATGCCTCGTGATTCTGTTTCAATCTTGCAAAAGGCATGAATCTAAAGACTTTAAATTACTCATAGCCGTTGCTGATGGATTTATAGCTTCTTACAAGAGAACCGGAGATGCGCCTTGGGTCAGGACCCAACGACGCTCAAGATGTCATGGCACATCCTTTTTTCAGGGATATTAACTGGGGTGATATCTACAATAAACGGATTGAGCCGCCATTCAAACCAAGCATCACAAATGCCACAGATACCTCGAACTTCGATTCAGAGTTTACCAGTGTTACGCCGGTGCTTACACCAGTTCAATCTGGTATGATTCTTGAACCAAATTTTTGGCATTAAAGCTGACAATTATTTACAGTGCTTACACAGGCAATGCAAGAAGAGTTCCGCGGATTCTCATATGTTCAGGACTTTGTTTGATGCAAGCCACTACATTGTTCTTGATTCGTTGAGAAACCTACTTCAGCATTTGGTTATTTTGAAGGATCGTTGTGCAATTCATTTTCTGGCGTTATTCATTTCTTTTCACTTTCTCCATTGTGACGGTGGCGAAGGCTAATGCTGGATATCGTAGATTTGATTGTGCGGCAGGCGTCTGTATCGGTTAGAACGATACTTGCTTGTATAGGGCGGTGAAGGGTGATGCGATTTGAGAATATGCTGGGAACTTTTTCTTTCACATGAGTCCTTCCGACCTATTTTTTGTATGTTCTTCCACCAAGAGAAGCCAGTGGTGGATGAATTCACGGATGGGGAGCGTAATTCCGACACAGTGCAGGCTACTTTTGTTTTTTAGCATGTTATTTTGCTTCCTTATTCGCTTTATTCGTCACCATGTCTGTTGCTCTCTGGTGTAACTATTTTGTATAAACTTTTATCATTGTGGCATCTTGTGAAGGATCTGCATTAGATCTGCGAAATGGTTCGCCAACACAGCCACTGAAAAAAGGGGATGAAGGGTAGATGGAAGGGATCTCTACTACCTAGCCGGCCATTAGGAGGGGAAATCGGGCGATGTCATACTACAGATAGAGTGAATGCAGTATGATTAAAACTGCTAGTATATGTCGGAGAGTTTGTGTCCCGAACAAAGCAACTAGATTGCTTATCAGGTGAAACGAGAGAAAAAAACTCACTTTGTAACCGCAGTTATTTTCACTCACCAATACTCATTATTCTACAATGTGTAAAAGCTTAGATTGGAGAAGTTGAGGAATCAGCAAATAGGATAACTATTGTATTGACAAAATTTCTTATAAAATAAAGTAACATAGTATCAAGTTATTTTCCTTTCTTTTATCCTTTATGCAAATCATAAGTAACTACTGAATATGACTAATAAATAATTGTCATTTCATTTGTAACCGGAGGAATCAACTATTGAATGGATTCAAATAAAAGTGGTACATTTAAGTATTCATCCACAATAGTTAAAATTTATCAAAGACTCTACTAAATTCAGTTGTATGCTCTGCTAGAGTATAAAAGTCATTCTGTTGACCTTTATACTATATCCAGTTCAGAGACATCAACATGAAGATTAATGGAACTATATTTTTACTGTTAGTAATTTGTGCAAATATACATATTATTTATTACTTAGATGATGTAAGATAGCTGGATATGCTTTAGAATTCCTACTAACATTGATATAGCTTCTTTGCATATACCACTGATATTTTAGTCAACCTAGACCTCAATACAAGCAAATAATATATAGTTATATATACCAGCTTAAAAAAGTCTGATACTTGTTATGGGGGTGATTCCGCCTAAGTAACTATACTTATATACAAGGATCAGTAGATACAATGAGTAAGTACAGGGTACACAGCCGTAGTTCCTATCGTAACTCTTAAGCGTATTGCGAAACAAAGTGTGTTGGAAGTCTGTACAGAGCGAATACACAAAGAGGACAGATATGTATAGTTGTGTCTGATGTTATCAAGGGAATAGCAACTGAATTATATCGTGGCGTGACGCAATACTGACAATAAATATAACTCGTAGTCTTGAACTCAGTGATTAAGATCGTATTTATAATCTTATTATGAATCTTGGTGATTAATGGATATCGTAACGTATATTATTATAATTAATCTCGGTGATTAATTATTATGGTGGTGGTAACATTTTGCCCGCTGATAGTGCAATCTCAATTGACACATATCTTCACAACATCCCTCTTATCATCCTTGATAAATCTGGCATTCAGATACTATCAGGAATATTACGTCTAAGCGTAATCTCCCTCAATGTCCACGTCTACTCAGTCTCAACTGTACGTACTAAGTCTACACACCAATTCTTCAATTTCACCAGTGGAATCATGTATCTCGATGTTCGGCTTGGAGGCGATATTGGGTTCGTCTCCTTTCCTTCTTGCTTTTTTTACCGAATTTTGCTTCTAGCTCTAATAATGTCGGCTCTTGATATTTGGGTCTATTCTTGAATACCCGACCGGACCGAGTAGTGTCTGATTTAGTCTTTATATGGTTTTGATGCTTAGGAAGTGATTTCGATCTTGATGGATGTACTTCGATATCTGAGTCAATATGTAACGGCACGGCTGCACGTTACGTGTCCAGGGCCGGGTAACACCAGCTTTATATATAGTCGGCTCGCCACGAGCCTTAGATCTCTAGCGATAATCTTACCTTTATACTACTCTACAATATTGACATCCACGTGTGCAACCGTATCTACTGATATACCTTCCTACGAGGCCATACACGGGCGTATGCCTTTACACAATATCAGAATTCAATTCAAGTCTATCCAAATTGTTATCAATATTTAATATCGGAATACCAGACTCAGGAATTATATTCTCCTTTGAGGTATTCTGTGGTAATGGCATGACCACACAATCCCCGACATATTCAGAAGGGAATAATTTATAATATTGGTAATAAGTAAATATCTTAGTCAACTGAATTATACTTGCTAGCCATCAAATACACTGTGCTGCAAATCACCAATCTTCATTTTCGAATCGATCCAGTAACAGAGATAAAGCGTAAAGTATGATGTTGTACTGATTATCAAACTTGAGCTCTGTCCAGGGGCGGGGGAACCGTGTATAATTGTAATAGATAATACAAATATACTTGAAAATAACAATAAGAACTGAAAGCAACAATTATATTTCAGCTTCATCTTAGCAGGTAGGTATCGTTTGTGCTTGTGGGGCTACCCTTCCAAAGCCAGAGCTTTGTTGTTCTTTTATAGCCTTTCTTGGACTACCAAAGTTTATGTCTGAACCTTAGCTATGATCGCATCTGTTATATCTTAGAGTACTCCATTATTACGAGCCAGGCTCTAAGATAGAAGACCATGCATCCCAAAGGTTGTCGTGTAATTGCAAGATTGGTTTTAAAGTGTTACACTCCCCATATGGGCCATCATCTCCAATACGATGAAATGAAACAGTAACTTCGACTTAGATATCTCGCAACTCGTTTGTATCAGTTAGTCAAAACCTCTCCATCGCCTGACGTGGGTATTTGGAAGGCTTTAAACAGATCGCTTAATAAATTAAGACACAGCCAACACCATATAGGCTATTTGGCTTATCTGCTTCAGCGACTTACGTGGTGGCCCACCATTGCACCGTCGACATTTGACTTGATGTATCACACTAGTATTATTGAACTGATAGTGATTAACCTTCCTCGGTTGTTTCCCAGCCAGGGATTCGGAGGGTTATTGGGTGTCATTGAGTTTGCCCAATGTCTTCATCAAGCAGACACACCATGCTTAGGCCGAGACTGTTCTCTTTGGCCAGGGAGTACCTTAGTTGTTCTGCTCCACAAGGCATTGGCTCGCAGTCCGAGGTAATCGCATATTGGCTATCGTCTGCGTGGCACCTCAGTCGCATTCCTGCAATTGATGTGTCCAGTCCCACTTAGCATAGTTTAGTGAATGTGGTAAGAAATAACTGTCATCTCTACAAGCCTTGAAGGCTTGCGATTGGCCAAGGTTATTGCATCATCAAATCAGCTCTACCGTGGTAGATGAGCTTTCAATGAATCTGATAGCAATGAGGCTCGCTATCAAATCGACACAAGGCATGTACTCACCCACTAAGGATCATACGTATGTCAGATTAGTACCCCATTCTAAGATTGGCGTTATGTACTATATGGTATTATAAACCTGTTATGTAGCTCTCGGGATAGACTAGTAATAATACCTCTATCATGGGAGAACCCCTAACAATACTGTAGTACTAATATTGAACAAATTTCTATTAGAAACTGTACCTTCCTTCACAGATTTTCTCTAAATGCTAATCACATTCATATATATTCAATATTCTAATAGGAATATAATATCTAGAATATTGAGTAAAACTACTATTGGTATCATTTGAGTTTCTTTGATAATAGCAATAGTAGTAGAAGATAAATATGTATAAATTTTTATACTATATAGATTCTACTTCATACTTGTAAAAAATAAAAAGAACTCAGTATTCTATTTCTACCTTGAAATTGTGAAGCTATTTTGAATATATACAATATAAAAGATTATATATTTTGAATATATAGTATTCTAATTGCAGTAAGTGTAAGTTTGACGATATATATAGTATATATCAATTGGCTCTGCATTTACCTATATGCTACTAATGTTCAGAGAAGCTGCAGTCAAATTAATGGATAATACTAATCAACATAATAGTTATGATTTAGATTGAAGTATGTAAACTGTCAGAAGCTGAGAAATGCAATAGTTATACTATATTGAATAAGGAAAGGAGCAGCTAATACGGAGAAAGAATCTAGTTGATACCAATAGCATCCATCAAGTTGGAATAAATAGTTATAGATAGGGTCAAATTAAGACAATATCATAACACAATATATGTAGATTATTAAGTTGTTCATATTCTGATAAAATAAGTTGAAAAGCAAAATTGCAACTCCAAAAACCCAAAGCTATCAGTTACCTGTATCAATCAGACAAGACTCAAATAGAGAAAAACTCAAACTTCTCTCATTTTCAACTAACTTGTAAAATATAAAATATTAGTATTATCTTTTAATTATTCTCTTTACTTCATTATACTTTTATAATCTCTACTGATAATCATCCCGACTGCTTAAACAGTTCCTATGATTTTAACTATATTACAATATATCTATTTACATTCCTACTTTTATTAAAAAATTACACCAGTGTTATTTTATAGGGTATATAATCAGAGAATTTAGGCTGTATAGACCTCTAATATATATATATATTAGATAATTCCTGAGAATAGATATTGCACACTGTGCCTGTTATAACTGGTCAACAATGCATGGCCACTCTCACTTGCTAGTGATTAGTAACAGGGTGGATATGTTGAATGTATTCTTATTTGCATGTATGATAAGGTAAAGATTGTTGATGAAATATATAGAGATTTGAAATCTAACAGCTAATACATTAATAAATCAACAGAGCAATCGACTAGCAATACACTCTGATACCCCAATTCTGATATATCTGGTAGTGACAACTAAGAAGTAATTGAACAGGTTGATAGTCCCTGTAATAATGGATTGAAACAATATGAAATATCAATGGACTATTATTCAGAATTTATTCTGTATCAATTTACAATATTAAGAAAGGTTTGTGATAGCATTACAATTTTGAAACAACTTGACAAGTTTTACAACATTAAGATAGGTTTCAGACAACAAGACAAGTTTGTAACTAGTAGATATATTCAAAACAATCAGACTACTATATGATGGGAAGATATGTATGAGGCTATAAGATAAATTGGATACCAGCTGATCAGACAAAAAATTCAACTGATGGAGACTACGAAACTTGTTTCAGGCAATAAAATTAGTTTCCGACAACACTGAAATTGACTGATAATGAAATTCAAGATGTTCGTAGTGATACAATGTGAGCAGTTTGTGAGTATGGTGGAAGTTATTTGATAATGTATTTTAGAGTAAAACTTGATAGCTAAGATTAGAGTTGACAGTAACTATAAAGGCACATATGTCTACGACTGGCTGTAGAGGAATGGTATTAGCGGTACAGTTGATAGCAAGGGCAGCTGAGTATGTATGGAGAAGCAAGTGGTAAGATATTCAATGCAGATCTACATGCCACAATGTTGGCAATGGAGATATGACAAATGTGTTTTGGTCATCAACTGGATATCACTTTCCACCAATTAGCTCGGACCTCACCATAACATTATCCCCCGCTTTGGGAGTAGACCTTCTGGGCTGCATATGCCAGTTCATCAGTAGTACACATCCATTGGCAAATCCCATTGTACCAGCCGGCAAACTCTATAACCAATTGGTACAGTTTAGTAACCTTTCGGCAGATCAGGCAAACAGTAAAGCTCCACCTGCCATTGACTGAAGTCTGGAGCTGGAAAAACCAATACTGATGCCATGTATACCAGGCTGAAATCCAATCAGAAGATAAGATCATGCAGAAAGAAGTGTCCAATGGAAACATACAAACTGCATCAGACTACTCTGGATCTGCACTTCTGAAATCAAAACATCTACCTTTGTGGTTAGTTGGGATACTCTTGGTGATACTTATCAACTTGATTTCCATCAATTTCAAGTTTCTCTGCAGGTTCCCAGCTCAGGTATATGTGATTGTAGGTGGCCCATTGGATCATGTAATGCAGTGTCTGTTAGAACCACATTGAGTGGAGTATTCTGTCAAGTATAGCTAAGCAAAACATACACTGCAAAAGAAGATGGTACCCAGTATAGCTTGATTTGGCAGATATTAATGCGCAATAATCCATAGATAATAGGTGGTGGGGAGGGAAAGCCATGCCTAGGTACATCGGAAGGGTATCAGATAGTGCCTGCCATCCTGTGAAAATTATCTATTGGATTTCAGCCATCTCTTGGAGTTTGTTTGGGATTTTGTGTTTGGTTGTGTGACAGTCCGAGGTGATTCCAAAGTACTCTTTTGTGCATCTTCATTCTCCTAAACATAACACAATCAATTGCATAGAGTTCTTGAGCCAGTCAATAGAGATCTAAGTTATTCAGATAATGTGCCAGAATACCCTCCTGTGGTCTAATTCTCTCCCACATTTGACACTTGTATGCTATCATACTACCTTCTCTTACATATTCCTGCAAGCTCCATGAGACCAAAGTATATTTCGCTGATATAGGGAGACATGGCGGGATCTGAGTTTATATTCAGGTGTTAACTTTATAATTATGTGAATAAAGGGAGACTGGCTGACAGTGGAAGACAGCAAATTACAGGAGAATATAGTACATCATATTAACTCCTAATCATGGGATGGTGAAGCAGAGTGGGATGACTCGACTTCATGTGCTCTGGAAATGATAGATTTGGGAATGAGATAGTCATAGATAGTCAATGAAGAGAGGAGAAGATTCGGAATATCATAGCAAGTAACTGGGACTAAAGAGAATTTGGTGAGCAATAGTAGATTAATAAACAAGATCAGGTATGTATAACTGTCAAACTGGCTCAAACTACTACCAATTGCAGGTTCAGGAAATCTAATCTGGCAGGTGTACCCCTTATTTCCCCCATTTACTTATATTTTTACCATCTTCATCAAATATCTCTCTCTCATTCATCCAGGACTCTAAAATTATCTTGGTTAATAACGTTAAGGGATTCCTCACTATCTTCCATCCCACATTCATGAGTAAGTACTGATAATGATATCCACTATAGCGCAATTGTCTCGCACTCACAGCCAGGCCCATGACTCCTCTGTTAGCACACCCTGACACAGTTTACTCCCAATAGATCCCCTTGATCAGGAGTTAGCCTGTCCAATCTATGTCCCAATTGACAGCCTTGAAAGCAGCCTCCTACTTTGCAATATCACCCACTCCAATTGCATCACTAAGTTTACTCAATCATTGCCTCCAAGTGCATCCTCACATTCACTTGCTTAATGCCTCTAAGTGCATTTCTAAGTTTTCAAGTAGCAGCCTCCAAATTGTATATCCACAATTCGTCAATCAAAGCCTCCAAGTGAATTTTCAGATGTAATTCATTTTGACGTAGAAGGGCATCTCTCCGGTCTGTCAATCATGGCCTCCATCCGCAGCTCTAAGTTCACTCAATGACTATCTTGTGGTGGTGGTCCGCTGTTAGCTCTTGGGCACAAACTGCTCCAAGATTGACTGTATGTCTACGTATAGATTAACCAAGATAGAGTCTATCTAACAAATTATAATGTAGTACATCTTCTTGTGACTGTTTAACAAGTATTTGTACAAAGTCTAATATGATAGATAGAATGGCATGTTGGACCCCAACAACCACTGCTGTGAATATATAATAGCAGGTTTATTGTACACCTGCAGTCCTAAATTGAGGTCTCAGCTGTTCCAACATTTGACTTTCCTGTAAGTTACGTTTCCTAGCATTATGAATGTACCTCCACCACAGCAGGTGTTTTCAGGAGCATTTGAACACTACTCTGGCATTATCTGAGAGTACTGTTCTTAACTTGATAAGGGTTTGGAAGCATCTCAAATCAGTTGGGAGTACTGGTGAGGTTGACTAGAGTACTGAGGAAATGGGCATATGGCTTCTGGACAATTTCAGATTTTGCTGTTGGAATCTCTGGATCATGAGTGTTCATTAGCAGGTGCTCCTCTTGACCAGCTCTCAGTTTGCCAATTTCATCGAAATGTGTTGCTTGGTATACATCCACAAACATCAGAAACTTTCAGTAAGGTATTCTGTTTGGTATTCCCCTATTAGACTGATGAAACTGATTATGATGCAAGATAGATAGATTTAAAACTAAGCAGCAGTACAATTGAAAGATGATTTGGGGTTTAGACCGATTGAACTGTTGTCTACAATGTCCAATTCGATCAAAACTCTGAGATATAGTTTGGAATCCAAGTTGTGGAGTATCTGCTTGACATTGCTTATTTTACAAGTATTATGAAATGTATGATATCATGGTTCACTTGAATGGAAGTGCTGGATTTAATTTAGCATTAAGTTTTCTTCACCTCTAATCTCTTGGGGCTCCAGACTACCACAGCTCAGTACATTTGGCATGGTATGCTGAAGATTGACATATTGGAGTCCTCAGCTCTGTATTAAGTACTGTCAGAATGTGCTGCCTGGTCAGAGTTTACTGTTATAGGTTGTGAAGAATAATCCGCAGATCAGTTTTGCACTTTCCCAGCAATACACTTCACTGTGGACGCAACTTCTCTTATCAATCTCATATTGGTGAGCTGTATCATCACCCCCCACTTAGTGCAACTATGCTGGAATAGGTACTTCTTCAATGGGACATACATTTCTCAATTCCCATTGGCATATCTCATCCCTGCTTGGTACTTTTGTGCTATATTTTGTACTCCTACATTACTTACTCTTCTCCGCATTTCCACACAGCACTCCTCATCTGGTGCTTCTTTTACACTTGTAGTGCATCTCCATTCTCACTGAAATTCTAAAGTATATTACATTGTCTGTGATATTTCACTTCAATTGAGAGATAGCTATAACACCATTGAATTATCGTTAGATATCATCAATTGAGCCAAACAACATTCGACTTCAATCAAACCCCTATCGCATGTATGAATCCCAATCAAATACACAGCACAGCTGCAACCCATGTGTGGTGAAAATAAATTGTAGTTTTCTTTAATTCTCAGCCCTAATTCGATCAGACTTGTAGCATACAACACTGACACCAGATTCTATTGATAGCTATTAATTGCATAATCACATTATTGCATCATCGTAGCAGCTTGGTATTTATGAATCAGGTTCAATGTTCTTTGGTAATTTACAGTAGCGATGCAATAAATAGTGTGTTGAAAATAATCTTAACTAGAGTGGTATAAGTGAGATGTTGACAGAGTAAGCAACAGTTCCAAATTCCGGGGTGAGTTCAGGTTCTGGGTTGGGATCAAACCCGGACTGTTGCAATGGGTTTTACCAGACGAAAAACCTTGACTGCTGCCTTTGGGCCAGTTTCCATGCAAAAACCCTCTCCTCAAATGTCAGCAGTTCTCACTACAATTAAGCATCGGAGTTCTCATTGTATTGCGACATAATCTTTACAAGAAACAAGCAGTTTGATGCCCCCATTCATCTCCTGTTCTCCGATTTGTGATCGGATTCATATTGCTTGAGTCGCTTTGAACAACTGGTCATATTGGTAGCATTAATGGCCTGATTTCACAGCAACTCAACAAATATTAATCCGATCCCAAATCCGGGGACGGGAAATGCAAGAGGAGATCAAACTGTATAGTTCAGGTATAGATTATGTCGCGATACAATGAGAATTCAAACACCGAATTTGAGTGAAAGTTGTAGAAACCGCACAGTGAAACCATGGTCCACTTCGAACCCAGACCCAAACCCGGTGATTTCAGGTGCGGTCTGGGTAACAACCTGGACCTACCTACCCAGATCCGTTCCTTGGCACTTTCTGACCCTCACTGGTGCTCCGGTCCAGTTCTAAACCTGAACTGCAGCCGGGTAAGCCGGAACTGTTGCTCCCTCTACATGTTGATAATGTGTATTAATCCATCAACTATATTCCCTGTAGAGGGCAATTGATTGCTGTTGAATATTAGAAGTCTCAGATAATACCTGCATTCCTTGTAATAAAGATTTGTAATACCACAATGCTATCTAGGAGTATGTTTCAGATTTCAGTATTCATTGGATAATGGTGCCAGGTACATTGACAGGTTTCCTAGACACTTCAATATGCTCCCAACTGTATCATGATCATTGTCATAGTGCACTTGTATCAGTTATCAGAGTTCCAAGTTACTCAGAATGCCTTCTGGAATACCCTCACACAGACCAATTTCTGCCACAACTGACCCTTGCAATGTTATAGTCTGTTTTCTGTCAGACACTCCTGGATACACCCACTGACTGCACTTTGTCATGCTGATAATGTGGTAATTAGTATGTGATTTATATTGGTGACAAATAGAGTGCAATGGTTGAAATCATGATTTATTTAATTTCAGACAACTCGTTTTATTATGTGGACACATTATATAATTCACTATAGGTCTCCCTGAAATGGGGCTGGAATATTTATCTGCTCAAAAGTTATAAACATTCATACAAATAACTAACCTTTGATGAACAGCTGCAAATCATTTGTAGTCCACAGACAGTTGTATTAAATTGAAATGTGGAGTACAGTCAATCTTTATAATTCTACTAGTGTCTTGTATTTTAATTCACAATTGATCTGAAGTACATTTGCCAGAATAGTGTATTTGTTGAGCATTCTGTAGTTGACACAGGATGGTAGTTCCATTTGCTGTCTCTTAGAGATGAATAATCAATGACATTCAACCAGACTGTGAGATTGCCCAATTGTCTTTTTAGTACTGTCCAATTAATATGTGTTTTTCAAACCCCTCTTCTTGCTATAATAACTGAAATCATGAATCAATCTTCCAATTTGCTTCTGAAGAGTTTCATTCAACCAGATAATAACAATTCATGATATTTTAAATCTCCTTGGCTTCTTTTTATGTAAATAAAAGCAAATACAGGTGATGTTGAACTTCAGGTTTTACAGCTACTAAAGGAGATTTTATTCTTACTACGCTAATATTATTGGCATTCAATCTTAGAGTTACTTGAATAATCGATTTGATTTAATTATAAGTGTACAATATCCTATATCTACAATATTCCTCCTTGCAATTTGGGAATGAAAATATCCTGCAGTTGATTCTTCTACTCAGTGGTTCTCTAGCTACCTGGTTGGTATCAGTCTGTTATGATACTTGGAAATGTTCATTAAGTGAAAAGTACAAATATCATTGTTGGATTTTTGGTAGTCACTGAAGGTAACTTGTAAGAGTATCATATATAGTTCTACTTTTGATATTCTTCATTACCTCAAATCTGATTCTTTAGTAAAACATCAGATATTTACCATCTGTATCTGACAGGCTTTTGCCATGTTTGGTGAAATAACAAAAATATACATTCCAAACATAATATCCATCATTATAGTGGCTAGAAATTATCTTTGCAGATAATTCCAACATTACAAATTACTCTTTTTCAGCTTGATAGGAGATATATGTTGTATTTTGAAGGATTTTCTAGATTTAATATAAAAGAAATAGCATTTGCACTTGGTATTTCAACAAGAGTCATTGTTATTCCAAGTCAGAGTAGCTTTTTATTTTGACATAACTATCCTTTTGACAATCAAGTACCAGAATATCATATACTGTTGAACTATTCTGCAAGCTAATGTTAGGGTTAGTAGTATTTTATATCGGCCAACTGGTAGTAATTTTAATTTTGTAGTCATCCTCAAAGGAACAATTCATTTCCTGAACCAAAAAAATCAACTTGTACTTCTCAGTTGCATATCAAGACATGAAATTGCAATATGTTGTGTTCATGTGACTAATGATTATCTTTATGGATACTGACTCCCTGTGCTGTGAATTTATCGGTGAAAAGGAATACTCCTATGCCTCTTGAATGTTCTCGCTCGCACTCTGCGCACGTTGAAAATTGGAAACAACCCAACTTTGTCATTTCACTGAGCGCTGTCCGCTGTGAAAGGCATCTTGTAGACTTCGACAGTCTTTCGAACCTTTGGGATACAAACTTTCAAAATCATCTTGCAGCTGTAAATGTGCAAGTACAATTTGCAGAGACTGTATTGTCTCAAACAATCCGGCTTATATGTTCTCTGTACAGTTTTATCGAACACCATCTGTCAGTTTGTATTCCTATATTTGCACGTCATGATTTGTAGATTGCTGACGCAAAGATGGTTGTATAGTTCTTGCCAATCCTCATATATATATCCCATCTGTATGTAATGCAACAGTTTTGAGTTCGCTACTGTGCATTGGTTGATATCAGAATAGATGGATGGTCTCAGTATTCTGCATACCACCAGTTTGATAGTTGATTCAATGGACTTTGTAAAGTTTAGTTGTAAGTTGAATCCAATTCTTCATCTGTAGATATTGCTCTAGAAGCATCTATTTTCAGATGTTTCCAGATTTGTGGACATTTGTTGATTGTATTACTAGATTACGATATTATGTAGATTTTTTCTTTCATAATCTTTCTAGCACAGTTTATAGTATGCCTTTGTTCTGGTATTTTAGATAGCAACATTCCCATCATAAGTTTCTTTATTGCTGCTGGCATTATTTGCACCTTCTTATTGATGATTTTGATACTCAGGAATATATTGTTAATTTCTGGTTCTTATCAATTATCTGCAGTTCTGTGAAAGCTTCATCCCAGACTTCCCTATATGACAATCTGCTTTCATGAGCTGTTCAATATCCAGTCTGCAATTAGGGTCACTTTCCATTCCCAGGTTTTACTTCACAATAAGTATTCCCTGTTAGGGTACATGTATACTACACACTGCCCCTTCTGAAAATTGGGTATACATTATATACAAGCATCTGTGGTCAGTCCGCAATGAAAATTTCGCTGATATACTCCAACGCGTAAATATTAGCTGTCGGTTACACGAAGTGTGTTGTATTTATATTACTTACCATTACAATTGATTTCGTATTGCAGCCTTCTCTTTTAAGATCACCTTGGCTTCTGTTGTATTCAAACAGTACTAGAATAATATTTCCCTCTGGTGGTTGAGGTAGTTCTGGTAATTGTTGTTATTATGGGGGTTGTGGTAATTGTCTATTACCGTTAAGGTTATTTCCACCGGTCATACTACCAGAATATTCTTTCAATTTCCTGAACAATAATGCAGCCTTACATTATATATTTCACAAATTTGGTAAGGCTATATTGACCTGCAATTGGAAACATGATTGGACTTCAAGAAGTGACTCCAGAATATCATACTATTGCGCAGTTCCACTACTAACTGTGGTTAAAGTGAAGTGCAATTATTACAGTATACTGATCGATTACTGTAGTTACACATTGACTAGCTCCCTGTCCTTTCTAGTACATGTTGATTACTGCTTTAATATATCCTTTCAGATCTTCTGTAGTGGGACACTCCTTCAACTCTTGTTCACCAAGACTTCTATTATGTTTTCTAGAGCTTGCTAAGACCTTTGCAAACTTGAAATTAGTCACTCAATTTTAGACCAGTATTATTAAGCACCAATATCTGCATTATATTATTCTTGATTCTCGTAACTATGTGGCTATCTCTTCATGTATTCCTTCAATATATTGTGAAGCTTGTTGGATAGTAGTATGGTCTATTTTCTGCAAAGTGCTATTTTGTGGTTATACTTCTTTTAAAACTATATACTGTAATCTCATTTAATGTTCTACTCCAGAAACTTCTTCATTTATCTTTGCTTGTTCTCTGTATTACCAGGCCTCTACAATGTTCCGGGGATAGAATTCAGATTGAGAGACATCAACTAACACATCGTTGTTGTGGTCAGTGGTAATAATGGACATTACATACTGTGCAAGATTGGCCATCAACTACGTGTGTAAAGTTTGACTGCTGTCATTATTCAAGTTGGAATATGGTGGAGTAAGATACAGCCCTATGTCCTGTAGTTCTTGGGTATGTGTCAATTAGACTTAGTGAGAGACAGTTACACAGTCTAGGTGAATAGGGAAATTTATTACAGCAGCCATAGTGCAACAGGTTATTAGCCCAGGAATTCAGCTGATGATTAATCTAGATATAGATTTATGGCATCGAAAACAGAGTCTGGTAGAGGTTGAGATAGCCTTGTTAAATGAATATACAACAAGATGGCCAAATAGACAGGGATCTTGTTTAACACCATGTATACTATGGAGTACAGCAGCTGGCATTTGAAAATCGAATTACTCTTGGAATTGATTTAGGCTGTTAGCATTTCTGATTGAACAGAGGAAGCACTGGACCAGAAAGATCAGACACAGTGTACAGCCTTGAACAAGCATCATGGAATTGCATGGTTCACAATGATCCTGGTGATGGATAGTTGATTGCAGAAGCAGTATAGCAAGCAGAGTGATGGTAAAGTGCTATGGGATCAGTTGAAGGAGAAATACAAGTTGAAGATAAAGCTGCATGTGTGTGCAATTTACAATGAGATGTTCATGGTAAGGTTTAGTAATTGTGAGAATGTACTGTAGTACTTACTGAAGATTCAGAGTTATGTGAATGGCTTTAATCTTTGCGCCTACACTAATAGCCCAAGTGTTCTGGATTGTTTAATAGCCAAGAGTGAATACACCTATTACCTGTGGACAAGAATACCTAAAGGTAATCATTGACCAGTCGTTAGCTAGTTGATAAATTTCATGATGAATACTATGGCTGGCAAACTGGAGCAGGTTATTATGAAGACAGAAGCCAACACACTGCAGTTCCAGCTGGAACATGAGTTGTGGGTAGCTGCCATGGACTCAAAGTTGCAGAAAAAGAGCAATAAACTGAAACTGGCTCTGAGGTCTTGAAAGCCTTATGACAGAAGTAGTGAAAACAGTAACTAATGTTAATTAAGTCAGAAGCTTTCATGTTGCGACACCAAGAGAAGAGATTCCCAGAATTGCTAAAGATTCCATATAGTGAGGCAGATTGGAAGTCATTGTCCCAACATGGTACCAGTGCAGAGCTCAGCACCAGCTGAGACACCTTCAGCTGCAGCAACAACAATGTCAATTATTGAAGAAAGTTGGATGACAACTCATGGCAGAGAAGCCCCATTGAAGAAGCACTGGTAGTGAGATTGTGCTTTGTCCTCTCACAGATGTCGTGATTAGCGAAATTTGAAATAGCACTGATAGTATGTACGAAATTAGAGTGGGAGATATATATTGTTGTTCACAGTTTAGCACGTATGGCCTTCAGGTATGCAGATTGATGGCTGAGTCTCCAGTTGCCTGGACTTCTTAAGAATCAACTGGTTGTGAGAAATGTCTAGTGTATTAACAGGGTGCACTACTAACTGTCACAAGTACAGCTTTTGGATTGGGGATTGTTGATTGTTCAGGTCAATTGTTGTGGAATCAAGATATTGGTCATATTGCCCACAGACAGTACTTGAACATGAGATGACGCAATCATAGTAGCAGTGAAATGCCTGATTACAAAGTTATTACAGTTGGATATGAAGTTCAAATGGAAGAGATATCACCATAAGGAGCATAATTGTTGTGGACAAGCTGTAGGTATAGGATATTGTGTGTTGCAAATCCTGAACTTGGTCTCATTCATGTGGAGCATTATAACAAGCTCAATATTCATCTTCTTTTGAGTTTGACACTTATGACTGTCATACTGCTATGAAGGAGTGTGCAGATAAATTTGAGTGCAGTAATCACATCAAATGGTTTAGAGTTGAGCATGGCAACACTGCCTGAACGTAAGTATCAATGTATGTGTCAATTACACTTAGAGAGAGGCAGTTAGTCAGTTTAGGTTAATAGAGAGATCAGTCCAGCATACATGGTACAACATAGTATAGTACCAGAAATGCCAGTTGGCCTTATATCTGTACTTCACCTATACTTTGCTTAGATTTATATGGGTTCCTCTGTTCTTTGTTATGTTTATAGTGCACTTGAGTCTACAGTAACTAGTGGTAATATATATAGCACCATCAGATATATTCTGGAATACAGCTGGCAATTTGCCTTTATCCAGTCTCACATTAGTGCTTTCCATGGCTTCCTGAGTGGGTTGAATATGATGATTGCAATGTTCCACTGTATTCTTCAGTTTTTTAAAAGCCATACTGAGTAGTAAACAGAGATAGCAAACTGTGTCTAGTCAAAATCTGATTAAGAGCTATAGTTGCAGATAATATGTGGGATCAAATCTATGTTCACTTGGTATATTTCACTAACATCATCTCATAAATAGAAGCTAATTCCTGGTAAGATGTCATTTGAAGACATTCTAGCATACTGAAAAATCTCTATTTCCTGAAACATTAATGGCAATTAATAATACATTGATGTGGTATTTTGATATTGCTTATATTCGTATTGATTAGAGTGGACAGTGTTCAATATTAGTTGAATGTTACCATTCAACACTAATTTCAAATACTGCCACTTGTTTAGTACTAATTGTATACATTGCAAATGAGTATTACTTTGTACCATAACAATAGTCATATAGTAGTCATGTATATTTCATCGTGAATACCAGGTCTAAACAACTGACATACGTAACATTAGACTGAATTGAACTTGCATGGAGAAAATATACCTGTTTGGTATATGCTTTTCACATATCAGATTATTAAGTATTCATAGAATTATTGAATGTAAGCAATTGACCAGAATATAACTAATTGGTTTGATGGATAATTTGAAGTGCATCAGGCTGGGAGGAAAATACACTCAACACAGATTGTTTCAACCATTATCATTAGGTCCACCAAAGAATACCATACAATAACATTTTAATATAATGAAAGTTGAATAGAGATAGTTCAATCTCTGTAGAAATCAACAACTATCTAGGCTATATTCTATTCTGTTACTATATGTTGAACTATTGCATATCCAAATCAAGCTCAATTGACATTGACTGCCCATATATTGCCATGTGGGCAACTTAAGTTCTGACACACCTTGGGTTTGTAACTGAGTCATATTTGATAGCACTGATTTGACATTCCCAACATCCTTATCAAATGATAACAACAGTAACCAGCTGTGATCTGTAATTGATTCATTATTCAAGTCTTGGGGTATTTGAACTGTTTAATCAGCCTGATACAGTGGTTGAACTTGATTCAACTTCACTGAAATGTTTCATGTTTTGTTGTTCAAAATAGATTCTCTTTCAGACTGACTACTTTTGAATTATTGACAGTAGTGTGTAAATACTTTTTAATTTAGAATCTATACAATACTGCAGTGGTGGAAGCAAGGAGTTTACCCCACACTCAATTAGCAAATATCTTAATCTATACTTGATGGCAATAACAAGGATACCTCTGAACTGTATCAATTGTTATTCTATCTATCAGCAGCTCTGTGAAACACAGTAGCTGCTATGCACTAAACACTCACTTCATAGCTCTTGCATATCCATAACAATTCTTTAATTGAAATTGGCTAAGTTGTATAGCTAGGATGAAACTTCTAGATTATAAAATCACTTCATTCATATCATCTCTGTCTGCTGCTCTGACGCTTGTCAGAGAGCTTTTGAATTCAGCATCTGTGCATCAACTCAGCAGATAACTGCCAATTTCTATTTACCACATATACTTCTTTTCTGTATGGCAATAAGTTTAATAGTCTGTTAATATCAATATAACTAGGTTCTAATAGAAATGTATCTTTAGACCTCCAGTGACCATGTATTAACTTAGATTCTATAATTCAATCTTAATTAAAAATGCATTGACATAGCAAATCTGAATGGTAATGTCTGGTCTGTAACTTGGTATGTAACTGGCAACACTCATCTATTGCATTTAATGTATATTGTAAAATAGTTTGATTTAGATTGTATTTTATACTTACCTGACAGCTTTGAGGTAACAATCTGTACCACAGAGGACCTATAAATGACAATTGGCATTGAATACTGTAGTTAAAAAATGGCAGCCTCAGACAGTGTCAGCAATGGTCAGTATAAGGAAAATTAACAATCTCATCAATTGAATTGAATTGTAAACCCTTCTTTTGCCATCTAGATTGATTTGCTATAATGTTATACAATTGATACAATGGCAAAATAGAGATGATATTACACAATCTATCGACATAGTCAGTAGCACAGCTTTCAACCTACTTATGAGTAATCAGTAAACTCTGTAGTAGCAACACAGATATTGAATTTTGGATTGCACAATTTACAGTATACTAGACAATAAGTGTAAATTCAGAATATAAGTGACTGTTGATAACCTATATACCAGCAATTTTTACATCGGTAAGAGATTGAATTGGTAACTTCCTCCTGAACATTCACATTGACTTTCCATTCTCTCACTATCTTATCTCTGCTTATTTACTCATATGCAGTTTCTCATAGAAATGCTACATACTATAATAGATTCCATAATGCATAATGTACTCTGTATTACAATATTATTATTATGATATTGAGCAGCCACCATTCTGATGTATATATGACAGTACTGTTATACACATCATAGTGTCTGATTTATCTCTAATATTGCTATGGATTTAAAAAGCAATATAGTATCATGTAAGTAGTGTGTTCATCTCATGAATACATCTGCAAAAAGCGAAATTACTTTCCAAAACCAGATCCCACCCACTGACATCTGCCTGGTTTCCCGAAATTATGAATAGGCTGCAACTGCATTTTCTTCAATCTAGTTTCTGAAAGCAACATTGGATTATTGCGATGACCAATCCCAACCACTGATATGTGAAATCTCTCTGCTAATTGCACGTTGCTGATTTTGCAGTTAGAGATCAATGTTAGTAACCTTGAACCCCTGCAATGTTATTTGATTTGCTCGAGCTGTATTTGCAGCCTGATTGGCATCACAATCAACATCACCATCCCCACTACCGTGACAACCATTTCGACCCCTGAAGCCAGATTTCACTTGCTCCATCCATTATTTTAATCATTGCCATCACCCAGGCCATCACAATTAACAAATTCGCTACACAAAGCTTCATCGCAACATTCTTTTCTACTGTTGACCATCATGAAGTTCAACAATGTGCAATTCAACCACCATTGATTCACAGGCAGAATCAATCGATTCGCTTTGTCAAGTACGTCAAGACAATGCAAGGATACTGGAGTACGTCCATTCTCGGCACTCGATTTGCTGCTCTACTCCACCTCCAGGGCTGACCCCTTTTCACCTTTTGCAGATCAACTCTGATTGACTCACTGGTAGGCTCAATCGATTCGTCTCGTCGAGTACAACAAGATGGTGCAAGGACGCTGGGATACGTAGATTATTAGCTCTCAATTTGCTGCTTTGCTGCTCTTCCAGTCTCCAGGACAGACCCTTTTCGAACCTTTCCAGATCAACTCTGATTGACTTGCTGGTAAGCTCAATCGATTCGATATGTGGAGTACATTAAGCCGGTGCATGGACCTCGGGGTACGTCCAACATTGACTCTCAATTTGCTGTTCATCATCCTCCTCCAGGTCTGACCCATTTTGAACTTTTTCTGATCAGGTTCGATTTACTCGGTGGTAGGCTGAATCGATTCTTGTCGTCGAGTACATTGAGACCTTGCAACGACGCCGGGGTACGTCCATTATTGACTCCCAATTTGCTGCTTGATTCCTCCTCCTCCCATTCCTCTTCCTGCAGGTCTGACGAGTTTTGATCTTGTTCAGATCACCTTCGATTTACTTGCTGGCATGATCACTCGCTTCGTCTCTTTGAGTACATTAAGACATTGCAAGGACGCTGGGGTATGTCCATTATTGACTCTCAATTCACTGCTCTACTCCTCCTTCTCTTCCTCCTCCTCCAGAGCTGACCCCATTCAAACATTTCCAGATCAACTCTGATTGACTCGCTGCTAGGCTCAATCGATTTGTCTCGTCGAGTACATCAAGATGGTGCAACGAGGTTGGGGTACGTCCATTATTGACTTTCAATTTGCTGTTCTTCCTCCTCCTTCTCCTCCTCCTCCTACAGGTCTGACCTGTTTTGAACTTTTGCAGATCAACTCTGATTGACTCGCTGGTAGGCTCAATCAATTCGTCTCCTCGAGTACATCAAGACGAGGCAAGGACGCTGCAGTACGTCCATTATTGGCTCTCCATTTGCTGCTCTACTCCTCCCTTTCCTCTTTATTCTGCTGCAGGGCTGCCCACCTTCGATCTTTTGCAGATCAACTCCGATTGCCTCGCTTGTAAGCTCCATCGATTTCACTTGTCGATTACATCAATACGGCGCTAGGATACTGGGGTACGTCCATCATTGGCTCACGAGTTGCTGCTCTACTCGTCCCCTCGGTCTCCCCCTCTGTCTCCCACTCCAGGTGTAACCGATTTCGAACTGTTGCGGATCGCCTCTGATTGGTTTGCCGTCAGGCTGAATCAGTTTGTCTCGTCAAGTACATTGAGAAGAGGCAAGGACACTGTGGTACGTCCATTCTTGGCTTTTGATTCGCTGCTCTACTCCGCCTCCATCTCTTCTTCCTTATCCTGCCAGGATGAACCCTTTCAATCTTTCTCAGATGAACTCAGATTGACTCGCCAGTAGGCTTGATTGATTCAGCCCATCGCGTGCAGGCAGACAGAGCAACAATGTGGGGGTATGTTCATTGTTGACTCTCGATTTGCTGCTCTACTCCTGCTCATACTCCTGCTCCTTGCCCTGCAGTGCTGCCCCCCTCAGATTGCAGCCTGGTGGGTGATTGTGTGGGACCCAAGATTTTGGTGTCAGGGATAGATTTTTGTTTAATGAGAACTCGTATACAAGTGATCTTCGGTTCGGACATTATAATTGTGAATTCGAGACCTCGAAAGAGTACAATATGGGTTGAAATGTTGAATTCCCACCTTCCTGGGGGAGGTTTCTACGGTTCATGAAACAATTGCAACTACCCCTTGAATATTCAGGATCATTAGAGCAATGCCATATGTCCAGGAAATCTCAATTTCATTATTTGGGGTTTGTGGGTGCAATAAGCTAATTAAATTTAATGAAGCAAATTTCGTTTTTCCTGATGTAGCCACATATTGAAATTTATATTCATCTACTATTTTTAACATACTTTGTTTGTACTCGTGTTGTTCAACTGTGGTGATTTGCAAGATCCTATCCCATCCAGTTTAGCAGATTTACGCTACCTGGCAACTATTAACATCAGCAAAAAACATTTCTGTCTGGGCGGAATGGCTCCATCAGAGTGGATGAGCTCCATTAGAGCTGTGAGAGACACCCCAGAGGCGGATTACTCCGCGCCTGGCATCAATTCAATGTGTCGCATTCCATATCGCCCTCTGATGGCTGTTTCACCGTTTCTTCTCATTCTGTCGGTCTCCTATTGTGAACGATCACTCTCGCGTCGTGGCCAACTGTGACCATACATCGGAATGGGTTCATTGGGTGCGCGTTTGCATCGGAATAGCAATGCGATGGGTGACACTGTGAAAATCTCTCCTCACGTTCCTTCTGCTTGTGCGCAAAATGCAATTCTCTCTTTACTAATCATACACATCATTCCAAGTTGCCAGATCTATGTGGCTATGGACAATCCATCACTTGTTCCGTCCGTCTCCTGTCATACTACTAGTAGCTATCTCTGGAATGACGTGGGTGCAGCCGACAATGTTTCCCATGCTAAAAACATTCAAAGCAACAGCTGCTGGTGTTTTTCTCACATGTACAAATTTTGAGACGGGATCCAAGTTACCCAAGTTTTCAGGTATTGTGGTGAGCGCCTGGGCTAACCAGTACTCAACGAAACCTCCATCATCGTTTAGGAGTTTGGTTTTGAAGGGTCATTGCAGTTGCCACGGGAGACGCCCATTCAGCGCGCCATAACACCTCCCCGGGCGTCGCGTTACCCACACCCAGTCGTTCCGTCGATCCGCTACGCGCCCGGTCTGGCTTCCTGTGCATCAACCTATCTGCGATATGCATTCACCAGCTGAACCCTCAACTTGAACAGGAATACCATGGTAAATACAGAGCTCCATTGCGTGCAGTTGTTCATCCGATATATAAGTCTTGTTACAACTCTTTTCCTTGATAAACTACTGTGTGCCGCTGTATATTGCCACGGGGTGCGTTGTGTCTTGTGTATTGTCGAGTAATGTTCTGAAGACTTTGAGCATTGCGTCAGGATGCATTCCATCACGGCAGTTTAGGGGTCGCATGACTTCGGGCTTTGCATACGACTGGGAGCCTATGGGGGCAGACAGATCAGCACCGGAAGGGAGGACTCTGTAGGTGGCATCGCTGTTCTCCAGACTCTGGGTGACGGCTTGGAGATTGAGCCCTCTGATTTCGAAGCAGAGAATGCGATGCTGAATGGTGATTACTTGCCGCATGTAGTTGAGATTGTGATTGGAGGCGTTCGAACTGTCCTTGAGGTTTGTTTCATGTGCTTGTTCATGTCTCTTGGGAGAATACTGTTGCAAGGCTCCATATTGACGAATCTGTTCGACCCAATGAGACATCAAGTGGATCTTCAGAGTGTCGAAGTCAGCATCCAACTCTTTGGAAATACCTATCTCATTGCAGATATAATCCCTCCAGGAGTTTATTTCGCGCCGCTTCTTGTACGGTGCCAAGTTTCAGCATTTCTTTTCTCGTCAATCTTTAGCTTCTTCATGAGTTCCATTCTCAGGGCATTGGCTTTGGCCTTCGCCTTTTTGCCAGCTCACCCAAGTAAGAAAACATCTTTGAACGTGTGAAAATGACGCAAGGCGTCCTCCATGTAGCTCAAAGTTGCATCATCGTCAGATTTATATCGAGCATACATATAGAATTCCAACAATGCCCATGTGCACTCAATTGCGCAATTGAATATGGGACGCTAAACGGGGCTTCCGCCTCATAGAGACTGGGTCACAACTCCAAGTAGGTACTTGCTCATTTCCTTCATCTCCTTCTCATTCGATTGAGAATCTTTCTCATATGACTTACTTTCTTGTGTGAGGTTGTGGTAAGCAGGAATGGATAACCAGATTGCATTGTACTTGTCGAGCCGTTCGTGCGTCTTCATGTAGTGGAAAATCCACTTCTGGAGGTGGTCAAGCATGCCGATCGGCATAGAATCGAGGAGGTCAGGCTTCGAGAGGTCGCTCACGACACGGGGAATATGTCAAAGCATGTTGAATCCTCAGTGAACATGGCGCAACGAGAGGTTGGCATCGGCTGCTTTGGTGTTGGCATCGCTGAGCGTTCTACATAAGTTGTGATCCCGTTGTGAGTGTTGCTTGTCAAGATTGACATCATCTCCAAGTTTGTTCCTTGGACACTCCCACCAAGAACAGACATGCCGCTCGAGATGATGTAGGTCGCTATACTCAGGGCAATCTGCAAGCTATGCTGGTAAAACCGGTTTCCAACGCCTGAAGTTACCATTTGCACAGAGAACGTTGTAATACCTGCTCTCGGCGTTGGGATTATGTTGGAAGGTGAGAGGCTGGAGTACCCGCCGGAGTATTTTGTCAAGCACCTCTCAGTTTGTTTGCCACTGCTCATCCAGCCGCTTCTGAGGAATATCACGGTTCATGTTTGGATTCGGCAGGAGAGCGACCATTACGACCGTGTGCGTTGAGGGCATCTGGCGGATCGTCGAACACAGATTGCCAATCGTTATATATACAGGCCACTGGTTCATGTCGCAAGCAAAATTCGAGAGATTTGTTCCGTCGAACATGACGCTCCAGGGAACCAGTGTATCCCCCAGTCTGAGCGTTGGCTTATCCTCGATTAGCACGTAATTATCCTCAAGTATTTCCAGTTACCTGTTTCTACCACCAACAGTCCGCAGTGTGGATTTCCGTACAGAGGCGTTTCGGTGGCGTATCACTGTTAATGCAACACTGAGGGGCGTAGATAGCATGCTCAGCGTAGGCTGGCTGCCGAATCAACCAGCTTATGCTTTTGATATGTCTCGACTCCAGTATTTGATAGGGCGTTGGTGATTGTCATTCCATCTCATATCCTGGAGAGTGTGTAGTTCCCACTCCCCGAGAGCCTGATCATCTGGCATGCTAGCCACGAGCTTCTGGATCCCATCCCCATTTTTGAAGCTTGGGAAACGCAGAGCGGTGTTTCCATCTTTCAGCATGTTGTCATAGTACGTCTTCATACCCTTCTTCTTGATCCCACACTGGATATATTTGAACTCTTCGCGCCTCACAAACTGGTAGTAGGGATTGTTCTGTAGGTTTATCTCACGGCAACCCAGTGCATCGCATTCCTATGGCTCAGCAACGTAATCGATGAGCGCAGTGCCGGAGGCGGGGTATGTTTCTGTTTGCGGCAGAGGAGGTGGCTGTGGTTGAGACTCCGAGTCTGCGATAGGTTGAACGTGATTGTGGTAGGGAAACGAGTCCAAGTCTTCGACTAAATCTTTGTTAGCATTAAAGTCACGACGCTGAGCGAGTTCAAGGCGTCGGGGCGCACTGCAAATAGTCAAAGTCTTCCGGTGCACAACTTGAACGTGTTCATGATGGTGTAAATCGATATGTGTAAGTTGCCAGTTGTCTGAGGCGAACCTCTTTCAGCATGAAAATTTGGGGCAAGGGAATGGGGTCTTCTCTGGCATTATCGACAACACGCGAGGAGTGGAGTACTCAGTGTAGAAAGAGACAAAAGTTGGTGCTGGGCCTGAGCAGCCTGGTGTGTAAGCTCACAATACTTTCAGCTAACATGAGAGATTTATTGAGCCTCAACACCATCACAAGGAGGTTCCTTACACGCCAGGAGTTGCAAAAACGCTTCATGCACGATGTCCCATAATACTTTGAATAAAATAAACCCTGAGCGATCCAAAAAACCTTGCGACACATGTGATAATCAATGGCTGGGATAGATAGATTAGAACAAAGGAAACGAACAAGACAAAAACTCGACCCTGACCCGAACTCAACAACCATCACGTCCTCTGCAACGCGATGCCTGGTTCACTCCTCGCCTACAGAGCCATCAGGGCGCGCCACAGGGAGAGGGACATCGGGGTGAGGGATGTCGTGGACGGGGACATTCGGGAGAATGTCGCCACCTGCCGATTCACCAACCAGCTGCCGATCCACATCCATATCCTAGGTGTTTCCGGCTGCCTCAGCTTCTCACAGACTTGGCACTGCAAGGTGATGTTATTGCGGAGTCCCAAGCCCCGAATCCTCCAGCCCACAGAGGGGATGTGTCTCCGGGGTTTGTGAACATGGGTGAGGCTCCGGGGTTTGTGTCCATCGGGCAGGCGCCGGAGGTTGTGGCTGTGGGGTATGCTCGTCCATCTCCTCGCGTTGCTCAGCTCGCACGATTTGCTGATCATCTACCATGGTATCTGCATTGCCAGCCGATGTATTTACCATCTCTCCCTGGCTAATCATCCAAGGTTCTTTGCCATCATCCTCATCCTCATCCTCATCCTCCTCCTCCTCTTCATCCTCCTCATCCTTATCCTCCTCCTCTTCTTCTTCCTCCTCTTCATCGTCACCGACCCATTCCATGTTCACATCATCGTGTACATCAATGCTGTCCAGTGCGTCCACATCATCCTCCATGCGGAGATTCACATCAGGGTGATGTTCTGAGTCATATTCTGCGTCCGACTCGGTAGAGTCGGTATCGTCATCTGACGCAATTGACACGGCGGGCGATGCTTCCAGCTTTAAATCTACCCACTCTAGTTAGCCCTCCGTGTGCAAGTCTGTGTCTGACATTTCCTCTGCAACTGCATAGCAACGGGACGAGAGATATCATCTCCCCCTGGGGTTCGTTCAACAACACCTCTCCCTTTACCATTTCCCTTCCCCTTCCCCTTCCTCTTCCCTTTCCCCTTCCCGTCCTCAGTTGCCTTCCATTTCCCATTCCCATCCTTTGTTCCCTTCCCTTGCCCGGTCCCTCTCTCACCGCCCTGCGTGTCCTCCTCACCCTCGCTGTCGTCATTGTCATTGTGATCACCAGGATGGCTCTTTCCAGTGCTCGGCACTCCGGGATCTGCCACGTTCTCATCATCATCATCCTTGTCGATTGTCTCATCCCAATTCAGTGGTCCAACAGCCAGGAAGTTGTCTGGCTTGTACTGCCAGCAGCTCGGTGTCTCGATCATTGCCCTGAGATAATTGCTACCATACCATGAGAAACGCTCGGTGGTGAGTTTAACCTTTCCCGAGCTGGTTGTCTTCAGATTGGAGCAATCCACTTGATCCCTGAATGCACAGGGGTTGTTCCACCTCCAGTTGTTCATTTGGTCGCGGGCTGTGTCAAACAGTTGCCCCATGTATGCCCGGAGGGCTGCTCACCAGTCCTGAAAGGGTGAACTCCTGCTCCTGCGGTGTGCCCAGATCAGCTGAAATTGTGAAAAGTGGCGAGTTGTCACTGGATCAAGAAAGATTGCATCATAAAAGAGGTCCCAGGCCCTCTCATCCTTGACGCCGCAGGCATTGTTTATCCATACAAGTCCACGGATGTGTTCCGAGATGATTCCCTTTATACAGTCCCAATCCAACTACAGGCGTCAATTTATAACTGATGTCAGCATTTTTGCCCTAGCAATTGCCTTCCCGTTTCCTGTGCGGCTGTCCTTGGGTGCCATCGATGCGAGTTCAAAATGAATCCACATCCGACGCATTAGCATTATGATACAGTTGAACATAGCGGAAGGAAGCCAAGAGTGAAAGTCCAAAGTTGTGTTGGTTATTGGGTGTGTTTTGGAATGAGAGGCATTGTTTTGTACAAGTCATGTGATGTTGAGATAGTTCAGGATGCTGGCGGTGTGTCGAATACAGGAAGAAAAGAGAATGGAGGTGTAGGCAGGAAGAAAAGAGAATGGAGATATAGGCGGGAAGAAGGCATATATATACTCGAGATCCTCCGTTTTGTTGGTTAATGAACACAAAATGGCCCAGCCTTCATTTTGTTTAACCAACAAGCACCATAAGAATGCGGAGCCTTGTGACGAGATCTAGTACTCGCGGCAAGGACCGTTTGCAATGCCAGGTGTTGCTTTGGCATCACCTACCACTTGTACCGCTCAGACCTCGTGCATCTCGGAGCAAACTGAGTCGTTCTCATGTTGTCCCAACTGTGTAACCATCCAACACCGCTACCAACGCCTAGCGGTGAAACAAGCACAGGCAACTGATGTCATAGGATAGACAATATGTCATTGTTCGCTTTGCGATGGTTTCAACTCTGCCAAATGGCGATTCCAGCGGGAAGCTGAAGATATACACACTCGATGGTTCGAATTATTGTGCCAAGAACAAGTGCAACACTATCATAATCACGCCAAGAAGGCATAAACACCCTTAAAGCGGTGCAAATAGACCTTCAGACGTTGCTGTAACAGTGAATTTCAATGCTGAGTTGAATCTGAATTTAATCTGATGGCAGTTAACCGCATAATTGAATGCTTTTGAAGGGATCTTGTCCCCGAGTATAGTCATGGTTTAGAGTCTTGCGCGGTCGACACAGCGCCTCCACTTTTGGTCGAATCCCTCCATGGTCGCTCGAATACAAGTCTACCTTGCCTGCCGTTGCATATGCATGTAGAGGACACTATTCCTACAGGTTTAATGTCGAACATCCATATCCGATGATGCCTTCCCAAAGCCCTCACCCTGTCCCATCTCTGGTAGTTCGAAATGTTCGAAGTCTTGCTAATCGTCAGAATCAACAAAAGTGGGAACCTTTGGGGAATTCTCAACTTCCCCCTGCTAAGAGACGCGTTTCCATACAGGCTGGCGAGATGGATTCCTCCCAAGGAGGGAGTTCCGTAGCCTCTACAACCCAAGGTCAGAACTCCAGCCCCTCATCTTCGCTGAGCAATTCTCCCATTGCAGATATCACCCCGTCCCCTACACAGTGACAGTCAATAAATACTCCAACCGCCATGCCGGGTACAATCAGTCGTAACACACCAACACCCAGCGGAACCTCGCAGACACACTCCACACGTAGCGTTGTATCCAGCCCCGCATCTGGCATTGCTAGCACTCCCACTCCTCTCAGTGGTCTTGAAATTCTGCCTACCCCCATCCCTAATCGAGAATCCCGCGCGATCATTACAAATCCACTGCGAACGCGAGCTACAGAAATGAATCAGAGACAGCGGCAGTGGGAATTGCAAATGCAGGTGGTGTCGACACCTCGGTCAGCGATCTCCAGCTGTTGCAGCATCCATCGATTTGGTCACTCGGACATGACGCATCGTGTGTTTTCACCAGGCCGACTCCGGGAGCTCTACATGTGGAACAGACGGCTGATTATGATTCCAAGCGACATGGAGACGGTAAGTTATGCAACGCAACACGGTGCGAAAGGATTGGCTGATACCCCACGCTGGTAGATAATCGAGCCGTACTGGAACACTGCAATGCAGCAAAACAACATTTGGTCCATATCATTTGAGGCACGCACAAAGGAGATCTTCAAAGAGGTATGCTGAAGCAATGGCCCACGTTGGATATTACATGCTCAAACTGGTACCAGGTTCGCGCACAAGTCGATAAGGTTAAATCCCATTGAATGCAAACAGTAAGGGACAATAAAGCAGAGCTATATGATCTCCAACGCTTTGAATCCAACGCAGAGCATTTGGAATTCATTGATTCCCTTCTGGCAGACAACAAGTATCTATTTCCTGTAGCAGAGCGTGTGGAAGGTGGTGTACATGGTCCAAATCCAATGCTGAGAGTCTCGAAAGCTGCTAACGAATGGCCAGCATCCACTTTACTTCCTTGCGGAGGCAATCCCGCAGTTCATCTACATCAAGTTGTATCATCGGGCGAATAACTGCGGCAAATATGCAGATGCATTTTACAATTCCAATGATGTCGACAAGGACGGTCATATGCCCTCGCCACAGATCATGTTTACCTGCACCGCATTGCCCATGCTCTCCTAGAGTGGCAAAAGAACAATGGCGTTCATCCGAAAGCTTCCAAGTCAAAGCTGCAAGCGGAGAGCCCTGATTGCTCGAACTACTTCAATTACAAGAATGACAGTGGTAAGAACGCATCCTGCTGCACAGCAACGGGTCGCAAGTTGTTCACCTCGCCCTGCATTGCAGACAAATATTCATCCTTGATCAATACCTGGAACACACTACTGGAGAGCTACCAACAGAGGGTGTATAACAACACTCTTGCTACAGTCAAGCGTCAGATGCAATAGGCGGAGAACCCAACCCCTGCCGTGGTGATCAGCGTGGAAGCAGTGCGTGTTGACAATGCTATTCTTCTTGATTATTTGACCTCCGAATTGGCGCTTGGGGATCCTGAGATCGGAAGCACTGACCCAACGTCCTGATAGACAACAATTCCATGGATGAGGAACTTCATTTCGGCATGCCAGGGGGCAGCGGAGATTACGAAGATGAAGATGATGAAACCGACATGCGCGATGCCATCCCCACCGCCGGCCAGCGACGACGGCCTGAGACTGAACTCGAGAGGTTTGACCTGGGACCCAGTGATGTCGACTGATGCGAGGGCGAGGATGGCGACGATGCGTATGAGGATGAGGAGGAAGAAGCATCGCAAGCGGATGATGGATCATCGCAGAATGTGGAAGACTGAGGGCATAGTTGGTTTGACCTGGGAACAAGTGATGTCGACAGGTATGAGTGCGAGCATGGTGAGGATGCGGATGCGGCTGAGGAGGAATATGCATCGCAAGCCGATGATGGATGAACGCAGAAGGTGGAGAACTCCGGGCATAGTCCAGGCGAGTGTGATGATTGGACTGTATATTTCAGACCTGAAAAGACGATAATGGCAAAGCAAATGCAACGGCAAGCAATGTATCCAAAGCGAAGACTGTATTGCAATATGTGACGAAATCTCAAGGCCAAACATAAATGGGGCGAGCGCGGCACCCGATATATAGCAATAGCGGAGAGGTGAAAAGTGGCTTTCGGCCGAGGAAAGGCATGAACATTGCCAGGCGTTGTGTAAACGGCTACCGCATAACTGCAGCCCCTGTGAAGAGTATTACACACTTGTCATTCTGACGGTACCACATTCCTGGTGCAAAGTAATGGAGGTAAGTATGCAATGTGACCCATCGCCTGGGTGACAGGAAGCATGTAATTCTACATCAAAGGGTACGAGGTTCAATTAGAGCCATCTGCACCGCCTAGAACACCTGGGTGTTTCAGACGGAAACTAAGGTTGTAGCCGATGTAACATCTCATAGTTAAACCACAAGCTAAGACCAAATAGAACATGTCTCTATCTGAACAGATTATGTGCAGAGGCAACTGTTAAGTATTTTGCTCTATACCTTGATGCCAGTCAACTTGGAAAGTTATGCACACAAGCATGATGATGACTTAAGCTGTGTATGTGGCGCCGGTTGGTATCTAGCGAAATTTGGTTAAAGAAATTTCAAACTATGGTATCAATGACTGTCTTGATGGAAGTCGTATTATTGTGCGTTGGAGATTAGGAATTCAACTATTCATGTGCCCCTGTCAGATTGTTAATTGCTACAATTTATAGGCAATTACAACATGCATATCAGTAGCTGAAATAATCATATCTGAACTATGTAATCACTCAAGTTGAATTGCAGCTTCTGCAATCCTCTGCCAATTAGCTATACCAATTTCCCAATTATGTTCAATATGAAATTGTATATTATCATTATCATCATATACATATTCTTTTTTCGTGTTATCTAAGTGAATCTTCAATATGAATTTTCCAGTCAGCCAGATGAGTAATGAAGATTGAAAGCACATTGAAGATGTACACATTGTAAGATTAATGGAATTGATTAAGAATGCAAATATTTATAGTCTATCTCAGGAATGTCTTGACCTTCCACATTATTAGTGTATAATGAATACAACCGAGGAACACAAATTTGTTCAGAGAAATGAAGCTGGAGATAGGATTCATTGATTACATCAGGAAAATGTAAAATTGTTCGGAAGTCATAACTCAACAACTCAGGTATCCTGAACAGCCACACTGATCCCTTCAGAGGCTCCCAGAAGCTCCCAAATGGGCTGAATGCAAGACGATGTGCTTCCCAGGTTCTCTGAGAGTAATAGCAGGTGCACCTCAACAGTTCTGAAGTTGCGGAACAGAATACAACAATATTCTAAAGAGTATGAAGTCGTCTCCAGAATGCTATAAAAACATGCCTTCAAGTTGGAGGAATTTCGGAGCTGCTGTGACCACGACACTCCTCTCCAAGACGATGCCGGTTCACCTGGAGCCACACTCTGTGGGAGTGATTATATATAATGTCTATATGGAATAGTACAATTCCATAAACTATCTCGCAGCTACACACCTAAATCAGGCAGTCTAATCGAGTTCATATACGGTTCAGTAGGTGTCGAAATCCACATGAGTATTTACAAGCCATACGCTATCGATGCCGCCCGATGCAGCATTCTTGTGCACGAAATGTGCCGGTTCAAGTATTGCTTCAACTGATACAATATGCATCTGATTCGTCTGTTTGACAACCTGGATGAACCCGTCAACACAAACAGCCCAACCATGAAGATCTTTGTACTTTGTTGAAATCACCACCACGTATTATTGAGCTTGAGGACATAATACCCATTGTTGAGTCTTCTTGCACCTCTTAGAAAAGGTTGATATTGTATTCCTGGCTGCCAGGTACTCCTGAAATTGGAGGATCTGATTCGGTGTAGTGCAGCTGAAGTATAATGAAGGAACTCAGGGAGTTCGTCCTTGGAAGGTGTTATCGAAGTCATTCTGTTCACTTTGCATATACTGTACCCAGATGTCATGAGCTTCAGGCATGGTCCCTGGGTTGGCATTGCTATATTCTACCTTGCAATCAAGTCCCAGACTCTCAACAGAAGTAGGGTTGTGAAATGGTTGACAGTAATACAACAGCCCATTCTGGAGTTTACTAAATATACTGTCTATGAGTACATTCTGATTATATCTGAGCATGAGTCCACTAACTTTGTGTCCCCAGTCCTCTTCAATTTGCATGCGGAATAGCTGTCCAAAGTTGGGAATTCTGGAATCTTCTGATACATCTCTGAGTGAGGTTGATTTGATATTTCTGCACACTCCATGGACATGCGTTTCTCTCAAATGATATACCTGCCGCGATACAGGGTGGATATAGGGCTTGTCCTGAAGTGTTTCGAGACCGAACGGATGGGCTCTGCGTGTACTTCACTGTTTTGTTCGCGATATGTAGCTGTTCAGAATTATTGGTCGTAAAATTGTAGCCAGAACCCATTCGCCGAATTGACTCTGATATCGGGCTCACATGATGCATCTCTGGATGTCTGAAATGTATTACGCGTTGTTCAAAGGTTTCCCGCAGCACCTGAAGGCCTATTGTCTCCCACCAAGCTTCAAACTCAATCATGCGGATGGACAATTCGTTCTTGAACCGCTTCTGTTCATTCGGGGTGATGCCACAAATCTCTCTCTGCAGCTGGTTAGTGATGTGCTCCGTATCAGCCAAGCTCCAGGTCGTGGCTTCTCTCTCAGCATCTGATATGCGGATCTGAAAATGCAGTCGGTTGTCAGCGGTCTTGTTTGCTGCCCTTTAAGCCTTGTCTTTGGCGGCAGTTTTCATTAGGGCAAGTTCATTAGCAAATATGCTTCTGGGTCTAGTTGCATTAGTCCCGATTTCCTGTAATAGTTGTCGCTCATGATGTTGGAATAATTCATCGAAAAGAGTGCATCTCACAGGTGTCACTTGATGGATTTCGCGCTTCAATCGCTCTATTGCCTTCTGATGATCAGCGTCTGACGAAGTGGTTGCCTCCTGTCGGGCTCCATTCATGTGCACCTGAAATTGCCTACATTTTGTTGTGGAAACCTTTTCCGCCCCATACACAAGGGCCTCCATTACAGCACAAGGCTTATGAATTGTTTGTTTGCGTAACTGATAGGATTTGGTTGCCAACAGTTCATCAACTTTGGCCTCCGCAGACTTTGATACTTTCTGTTGTCAAAAATCACCCTTCTTCTGGTAAAATTGCTTGACTCCATCGTCCAGTGCTGTGATGGATAGATCAGAGTGATATTGTTGACTGACAGATAGAGAGAATACACATAATGCCCGCACTGCTCCTATTACCATTTCATCAGTGGCTGTTTCTGCTGCAGTTTTCCCATCATCTTTGGAGCAGACAACAATTGGAGCGCAATTCACTGCCAGTGTTCTGATCATTCCACAGACCTCTTTACCTTGCCATATGCCGCTTTTCAATAAATCAAATGGTTTAGAGAAGTGCTGGAGGCCAGGATATCATGGCGCCGATGTGAATCGATTGTCAAATCGATCCTTGCCATTTCTATCCTTCAGGTATTTGCGCAGCCAGTTCAATAAGTCTTTGACCAAACCCAGGAGCAGCAGATGCAATTCATCAGACTGCCAAAGCTGATAGACATCACAGAGAGGGTATTGCCAGAACTGGTTGAGGATTGGGTGGACACCTAGAGTGTGCAGAGCATCTATAGTATTGTCCTCAAGCTACTCTGAGTAAATATGCTGATCTCTTGACTTATCAAGTGGTTGAAAAGTGGAATGCCCAATCTGTGCACCTTTAGGAATTTCGCACAGCAGGCATAAGTCCAATGAGACTTGAGCAATCATAATGTGTTCTGGATGATCCCCAACCCAGGCAGCCAACAGAGGGTGACATTATCGCTGGAATCCATCTCCACAATCCCATTTCAAGCCAGGGCCAGTGATGTCAAGATGCCTAAGTTGAGACAGCAGAGTTCCAACCGCATTATGCCGTGCTTCACCAATCATTTTGGCACCATTCAGGGGACATGGCATCAGCCCGAAGAGAATCCAGGCGAGGTATTTTGGTTTCCAGCGGATATCTCTCTGACTATAACAAACTGAGAGATACAGCACCCAGGCATGCTGATCGCCTGGAAGATTGCCCAACAGAGTCTTGTTGGTTGCACATATGACTGGCACAATCTTCGCTCCGGCAGGCAGTTGATCCTTGATATCCCTCCACCAGTTGCCCATGTGCATCTCGCTGTAGATTTGACGACCATCAGAGTGTGCGAGGTGCACCGGTCCAAAATTGAGGTGTGCCTGAAATGGGAGATGTACACGAGGAACTGGATATATTTGAAAATATCCTAGGAGTATAATGTTCCGAAGATATGTGAGTAATCTTCATCCTGACCATCATCGCTGAGCCTGAAATCGAGTTCAGAGAGGAGCTTTCACAGTGCATCTCCTGTATGGAATGATTCGATTTTGAAGTTGTTCAGTCCACGCTGGAGACATTGATGTATCCATGTTTTTGTTTGCTGACTGAACCATTGAGCCTGGTGACAGTCGTGTCCGGACTGAAATGGATGTCATGGATTATATTCTTCTGAGTACTTTCGATGCTTGTTGTACAATCCAGTTGCTTTGCCATATGCTTTCCCCCCCACATTTTCCACTCCAACTACCTGCCTATGACCCTGTGTCTGTGTTGGATCAGGGGTACAGGTGAGATCAGGCTGCTGAGGGTCTATAGGTTCTACATTGGGAGAATCTTCAGGTGGTGTTGCACCAGGTATGATGTCTTTGAGTAAATCTTTAATTGACAGCTTGTTGATGGCCATTCAGGTCTACCTACCGTAATCAAACCATGATGGCTCAGTGTGATCCCAGCCGGCAGGTGATAGAATCCCGTCAAGTGATAGCCCTGCATTCATTGATATTGCGTGACAATGTTGCTAGCGAGCTTCCAGTCGGTTCTCGTGGATTAATTTCTTTTCGCAGATCAAGCACATTTCATGTTTCCGGCGAGTGTTCACCATGGTTGAAAATCAATTAGTGTTCCGAAGAATCTCGATGATGCTTTAGGGGGTAGGGTTTGTTGCTAGATTTCAGCCTCAAGGATATTTGTTTGAAAGTGAGCTAACTCAGGTTAGCATATCACTTTCAAAGCAACATCACACCCCACCAAATGTTGAAGAGCGGTAAAACAAGGTCACCTTACGATCAGTTTTCTTCACAAACCAGGATAATATCTTTCAAATGCGGCACAATGATGCTGCACATTATCTACTGAAAATAGATAGCAGAGAAGTTTCTTTTGTTCTAACTGCAATCAACTGTTAATAGTGTTCATCAGGTGGTACTACAGGCGGACTCATCGTATACTACATCATTGCGGCATTGTGCAGTACAGGTCTACGCTCAAGCCTCAAGCAGTGGATAAGATCAGCTCCAAACAATGAATAGGTAAGTTTCCTTGCTGGCTGTATGCCCACCCAATGATCATCGAGAACTGATAAGCTGGTAGGATGATTTCTTCAGTAGCGATCCTTGACCGGTGGATGGATCCTGAGGAGACAATAACATTTGCACACGGAGCTCAAAAGGAAGCAATCACCATTGCTGCTTGACTAACAAGGCTTCATATTGAATCAAGTGCAGGTTGTACACAGACATTTTGAGTGTGAAATGCCTAGTCGTGCTAACCTTCCAACCGGATATAGGTCTTGATGGGCTCCTGGAGATATCATGTTGTATCCATTCTCTGACCTTTACTGAACTGAACCAAAGAACTGTGAGCTTCTATCTAAGATCCCACAATACGAATTCAAGCATGTAACAAAGAAAGGTGGAATGTGTGTGATTGCGATTTCATTTTCCCAGCCGGGTTTCAGGGGATCAAAGGAGCAGTGAAACACCATAGTTCGTGACAAATAAGATGCATATAAGAGGCCCTCATTCTGCCGAAGGTCACTGCTACCTTCAATAGTCTCAACTATACTCAGGGGCATTCGGAATCACCAATAGAACTGATACTATGTGTACTACAATCTTTGTTTCACATACGATGTCAACAAATGAATCTCCACCGAAGACAACCAATATGGGTTCAACAGCTGGGCTGCATCAGCAAAATGTATTTTTGTCACTGGGAGCCTCTGGGAGTGTCTGGGAGTTGTCGGACCAGAATCCCAGGGTGGTCAAATTCCAGACTTTACTGGATCGATGCAGTGGCCTTCAGGTGCACCTGGGAGCACCTGGGAGCGCCGACGACAATCCTGGGAGCATCTGGGAGCGCTGACTACAAGCCTGCGAGCGCCAGCGACAAGCCTGGGAGCACCTCGAATCACAGTAGAGCCATCTGAGAAACACATCTTCATTGGGAATGATGCTGGTGCTCCTGGAAATCATAGCTACTACGTATCGTTCAACAAATTTTAAAGCTCATGTATTCAGTTTGTATTCTGATCTATGTATCTATGTACCTATATAGCTACCCATCTACATACAGTATATCTGGACTGGCTGCAGGCGGTGCTTGAGAGCGATTCGAGGTGTCGCTGAAGATGCCAATCGAGTGAACTCAGGGATGTACTTGGAGACCATGATCGAGCGAGTTTGGAGATGCACTTGGAGACCACGCTCGTGTGAACTTGGAGACCGTGAACAAGTGAACTTAGAGATGCACTCCAACACAGTGATCGAGCGAGTTTGGAGATGCACTTTGCGGCCGTAATCAAGCGAGTTTGGAGATACACTTCCAGGCCATCATAGAGCGAGATTGGAGGAGAACTTGGAGGCGCGCCGGGTAGACTCTATTTGTCAGTAAGTTAACTCATGACCGTGCGAATGTCACAAGGTGACTTTACCTTTGAGCACTCATGGAGAGCTGGCTGGTAGCGGTCAATCTTGTAGGGATGCACGCAGGAAGCCGAAGCTACATTCAGGGGTCAACTCGTAATCGTGCGAATGAAGGGATGACAGACAACTTTGTGTGGACACTGTACTCAGTGTATGCTGTACTCGCTGTATGCTGTACTTGGTGTATGCTGTACTTGGTGTATGCTGTACTTGGTGTATGCTGTACTTGGTGTATGCTGTACTCGGTGTATGCTGTACTCGGTGTATGCTGTACTTGGTGTATGCTGTACTTGGTGTATGCTGTACTTGGTGTATGCTGTACTTGGTGTATGCTGTACTTGGTGTATGCTGTACTCGGTGTATGCTGTACTCGGTGTATGCTATACTGAGTGTTTATTCATGATTATGGCATGGAGAGATAGAGAGAGATAACTTAAATATGTGTTCTGCGATGATGGTGGAATTGTGGACAAGAAAGAGAGATGGGGGATGAAGATGGGAACAATTTGGAGGATACGAGTGGATATGACAAATCGAGGGTACAACTTAGCTGATTGCATTCAGAAGACCTCGTATCGATGTAATTACCGACTGGATCAGGACTCGGACCTGCTATATCAGGAATGGTAAATTGACTCGCATTCGAAATTCTGTTAAATCCCAGTGTCTCATGATGATTTCCCATCTCCTCTCATCTCTCTCTGTCTCATCCTCAACTCTACTATCACCTCAGAACATGAAGTTAAGCCATCCCTCTCCATCTCGGCATGCCATGATCATCAGTGAACACTGAGTACAGCATACACCGAGTACTGCATGCACCGAGTACTGCAACATCCAAAAATCGACTCTCTACCGCTCCCAGCTGGTCTGGAATCTCTCATCTCTTGGCGGACCTTGTTGTACTCAATTCTCTACATTCACACAATTATGAGTTAACCATTGAATAGAGTGTCAGCTCCCGTCGCGCCTCCTTCTTGATCTACTGCCTCCAGATCGACCGCCTCCAAGTACCCCTCCAATCTGGATCGATCATGGCCTCCAAGTGGATCTCCAAACTCGCTTGATCACGGCCTCCAAACGCTTCTCTTACTTCACTTGATCTCAGCGTCCAAGTGCATCTCTAATCTCGCTCGATCACACCCTCCATGTTCGCATGATCACATCCTCCTAGTGCATCTCCAAACATGCTCGCTCACAGCTTCCAAGTACATCTCTAAGCTCACACGATCGCGGTGTGATGAAACGGCAGAGCTCCCACGCCACCCGAAGGGTATTCGTCAGAATGAACAGTTCTGGTTCGAGGAGCGTGGGAAACGGGTGAGAGAATATGAAGGGATCCCCGGTTGTGAGGAACCACACAAATTGAGGGGATCTATGAAGGCTCGGCAGGAGTGCATGCCACCTAGAGCTGGGAAAGATAGACTTTGTATTTCGTTTAATGAGATGATGTCTATCTAGCCTGGCGTCTCTGCAGTATATACTCCCCTTTGCTCAGTCCATCTCCGTTATCCCAGTATCTCCGTACGCCCCCAACCGGCTCCCCGCAGCCAATCAGAATGGCGGTGGTGGCGAAAAGCAGATTTTCCAGCCACAATAGCCTCCAAGCACATCCCTATGTTCTCTCAATTGGCATCTGCAGGTGCTCCTCCGATTATGCTCGAGTACGATCTGCAGCCAGATTGACCGTATGTATATATATACAGTGACTTATATAGATAATACATGCCATATTATGATGCAGCGAATCTTGGGACTGTATCAAGGACAAATATGATACACAAAATGCCTGGTGGTTATGGAACCCTACAATCGACTATTGTAAGAATATGGCACCAAGTCTCCCGCAGAGCTGTGTAGAGGTCTCAGCTGCCCCAAAATTTGACTATCCTATCTGTCACATATCGGAGCACCTGAGTGTGCTCTGGAAGAGTGTGTGAGGACTTTGCTTAGTTCGAGGGGGGCCTGGGAGCATCTGAAAGAACATTAAAGCACTGGTGAGGTCGACCAGAGTGTTTGGGAGGTTTGCGTTTGCTTTCCGCACCGATTTACATTTTGCTGATGTGTTTCGCTCACAACAACAGTCAGATCACAATGTGGGAGCATTAGATAATTATGCGGGAATGTCACTGAGCAAAGACACTCGATTCAGGAAACCCACAAATGAATTTCTTCCACCACCGGTGTATAGTTACCCGCCTTCCCAGTCCCCATTTCCAGTCACTACCAAGTTTCACCACCCTGCCAAATTCAACATCCCACCAAGCTCATAACCAAGCTCTGGTGCAACCTAAAGATATCCGAGTTGTGGGCCATCGTGGCAAGCATATGATTTCCCCCAAGGAGGTCATGGTGGACCTCTAATGTCCCTCCCTCAGAAATTCACAGGACATGGGCCGTCATCTCCAGGCACACCATGAGTGCCTCCAGCATCGGCTGGGAACAATCCTGTCATTCGGCCGACATCTTGGGCCACTACTGCACAAGGACAACTTCATGGCGGACCTGGCGGACCCCCTATCAGCCCCCCCAACAAAACGATTCCAGTCGGCTGCGGAACCGCGCAGGACAAATGTTGCAGGGATTACAGATTTGCCCCAATGACCAGAGATTTTGTATGACAAATTCGATGCAGAATATGGGAGCGACAGCTTGTTGGACTAGGGCATTGCCACTGGGAAAGCCGCAATCAGTTTGCAACAAATGGAATTCTCCTTGACGCGATTTGCCAACAGGATCGGCCACCCCAACTTTAGTATCGTCAACAAGTGGAGAAAAGCATGGGTGGCTGCGATTCTGGAAAAGAAGCATCAGTCCATTATCCGGGGACAAAACCGTTTGGAACATGTGTGAGATGGACCCCTGCACTGGGAGACGGTGGTTGCAGATTTTTTGGAGACATTGGAGAACTGGCTGCCTTTGGAAAGTTTTTATAATGCGGAATGGATTCAGTGACAGTGGGTTGAGATTTTTTTCAGGAAATGTGCAAGTGACGTTTGGGAGGCGAGGAAAGAGGGAATGTGAGGCAACAAGTGACCAGTGACAGATTTGGGTCTGCGCCTTTGCAAAAAGGCAAGAGGTAACCTCCCAGAGTTGCCAAATACAACTTTCATTGTTGTGATTTGTCAGATGCCGAATGGCAACAATAACCAGAAATCCAGCAATCAACTCCAAGATTCGTACACAGATGTGAGGCACTGGGAAGAGCTGATTGATTTCAGCGAAACTGATTGTGGCCTGAAACAACCATACTGTCGGACTGCGATATACAAATGCAGCTTGACACAGGAAGAATTAAATGAAGACTATATGGGATCATACGCACCCGGGCAAATGATGAATGACCCTCTATATGGTTAGATTTCATACAACAGTTCCCTTTCTGATGCCTTCAAGTTGAAACTGGGACGCAATTTGAAACTATTTTCGGTACAAATGAAGGCAGACACAGGGAAGGATATTGTGGAGCACGTCATTAGACGGGCCAAGGTAATTCCTACTTTCCTTGTTACGGTTAGTTAAGCCCCACTGCTAATCAGTATACTTATACTTTGGTGGGACCCGATGAAAATGAAAGAGTGGTAGATGAAGAGGCGGGTCAGCAAGAGACTGACAGTTGTATTAATGTAAGTTCTGATTGAGTGAATAGAATTGATTATATTCCACATCTTGATTGGGTCCAAATGCTTGTCTGTGAAATACCTAACATCAGGATGAACTTCAGAAGCGCCAGAGTATGAGCCCAGCAGGCCAACTTGCCTCGGAGCAACTAAAAGACATCGTTGAGGACAAATACAAGACCGACCAAGGTGGAAGAGAGGCTCAGAAGGAAGTGGAAGGCGAAGTGGTCCTCGATCCAGATAATACCAGTTCAGTATTTAGCACTGTTCCCAACACAATCAACAACAAAATTGAACATGAGTGTCTGGATGAGATGGTCAGGCTGCTGAATGCCCATCCGATTCACCATTCAACCGATGACCGTGTTCCAGGCCACAAGAATGCGATTCCAGGCCTGCCCAGAACGAAGTTTCTGGAGATTGAGTGTGGGCCATATGGTTCATTGTGAGGAGGTGGGATTGGGATTCTGATATGCCAGGAGCACTGGTGGCGGATGAAATTGGTCTTGGCAAGACTTTGACCTCAGTGGCAGCAGCAATGATATGCAAATTGCTTTCTGAGAATGATATAATAATGTTACTGCTGTCGATTATGTGGGGGAATACCCTTGATGAGTGGGAGATTATAGCACAGAACCACATTCCCAGGAGTATCAGTGACGAACGGGAGTGGTATCTTTTGCGGAGACAGCACGGAGTGCCCTGCTGCCTTGCAAGGATCCAGTCAACTCAACCTCAGGGGCATCCTGCACTCACATCAGACTTTGACCCGATCCTGGTTGTGACAATGCCCGGAGTTGCAGTGATGATCAAGAGTGTCATCGACGAGATGACATATGGAACCTGTTTCCAACTCATTAACTTGTTCCACACGGAATATGCGAATCTCACCCACAACGATCTGAACACCAGTATTGACGAGCCAGAAACCTGATTCAATATCCACCACGTGTTGTATGATACCTTAACATCCAGAGTGAAACCATCCCGCAACAGCCAATTCTCACACTGTTGATCATCAGCAAAATCTATCATGGTTCGGAAGTCATAACTCAACGACTCAGCAATTCTGACCGGCCAGACCGATCCTTCCAGAAGCTCCCAGAAGCTCCCAAACAGGCTGAATGCAAAACGATATGCTCCCCAGGTGCTCTGAGACGTACTTTCGGGTGCTCCTCAATGCTCCTGAAGTTGCGGACCACAATACAAGAATATTCTACACAGTATGAAGTCATCCTCAGAATGCTATAAAATTGTGCCTTTAAGTTGGTACAATTTCGGAGCTGCTGCAACTGCGACACTCATCGCCAAGACCATTCCGGTGAACCTGGAGCCAGACTCTCCGGGAGTGGGAAGGTATAATGTCTATATTGAACAGTACAATTCGATAAACTATCTCACTGCTACAGTCCTGGATCAGGTACTGTAATCTAATTAATATACAGTCCAGTACTGATCCTAATCAACATGATTAGTTACAAGCCATATGCTATCAATGCCGCACGATAAAGCATTCTCCCACACCAAACGTACCGGTCCAACTATTGCTCCAACGGATATAATATGCATCATATTTGTTTGTTTCACCACCCGGATGAACCTGTTAACACAATCAACCCAACCATCAAGATCTTTGAAATTTGTCGGAATCACCACCACTTATTCTTGAGCTTGAGGACGTAATACCAATGGTTGGGTATTTTTGCATCTCTTAGAAAACGTCGATATTACTCTGTGGGCGGCAGGCGCTTCTCAAATTGGAGAATCTGATTCGGTGGAGTCCAGTTGAAGTATAATACAGGAAATGAAGAAATTCGTCCTTGGAAGGTGTTATCGAGGTCATTCTCTTCACTTTGCATATACTGGACCCAGATGTTATGAGCTTCAGGCATGACCCCTTGGTTGGCATTGGTATATTCTACCCTGCAATCAAGTCCCACACACTCAACAGAAGTAGGGTTGTGAAATGGTTGACAGTAGTACAACAGCTCATTCTGGAGTTAAATAAATATACTGTCGATGAGTACATTCTGATCATATTGGAGCACGAGTCCACAAACTTCGGATCCGCAGTCCTCATCAATCTGAGCACGGAATAGCTGTCCAAAGTTGGGAATTCCGAAATCATCTGATGTACCTCTGAGTGAAGTTAATTTGATATTTCTGCACACTCCGCGGATATGCATTTCTCTCAAATCATATACCTGCTGTGATACAGGGCAGATGAAGGGCTCGTCCTGAATTGTTTGGAGATGTAACAGATAGGCTCTGCATGTACTTTGCCGTTTATCAGGAGTGGACAGCAGGTTGAACACATTTGCAGAGTCAACCTCGTACCAGCCTTCGAGTGCAAGATATGACAATGTCTCCAACATATAGTCAAGACCGGTACACCGGTCATTATGCTTACGCATCTGTGGAATGTAATAGATTTCGTAGCTAGATTGATATGCCTCTTTCATGTTGGGGATATTTAGCCGTTCAGAGATATCAGTGGTGTAATTGTTACCGGAACCCATTCGGGGAATTGACTCTGATATATGACTCACAAGATGCATCTTTGGATATCCGAAATGGATTATGCGCTGTTCAATGGTTTTCCGGGGCGCCTGAATGTCTATTGTCTCCCACCAAGCTTCAAACTCGATCAAGTGGATGGAGTATTCCTTCTTGAAACGCCTCTGTTTTTTCGAGGTGATGCCATGGATTTCTCTCTCCAGCTGCATAGTGAGGCGCTCCGTATCAGCCAAGCTCCAGGTCGTGGCTTCTGCCTCAGCATCTGAGAGACTGTTCTGAAATTGCAGTCGCTTGTCGGCATTCATGTTTGCTGCCCCGTAGGCCTTGTCTTCGGCTGCAGTTTTCATTAGTGCAAGTTGTTTGGCGAATATGCCTCTGGGACTGGTTGCCTTTGTCCCGACCTCCTGCAATAGTTGTCACTCACGATGTTGGAATGATTCATCGAAAGGCTTGCATCTAGCAGGTGTCACTCAATGGATGTCGCCGCCCAATCGCTCGATTGCCTTGTGACGATCAGCATTAGACCAAGTGGTTGCTGCTTGCCAGGCTGTATTTTGGCGCACCTGAAATCACCTGAGTTTTGTTGAAGAGACCTTTTCTGCCCCATACACAAGGGCCTCCATTGTAGCACAAATCTTATGAATGTTTTCTTCGCATAACAGATGGGATTCCCATGCCAACAGGTCATCCACTTTGGCCGTCACAGACTTTGACATTGTCTGTACTCGAAATATTCCCTTCTTTTGCCAATCTCGCTTGAGTGCATTGTCTGGAGTGTTGAGGGATAGATTCGAGTGGTTTTGTTGGCTAACAAGTAGAGAGAATTCACCTAATGCCCGCACTGCTCCCATCGCAATTTCATTGGAAGCTGTTTCCACTGCTGTTTTCCCGTCATCCTTGGCACAGACAAGAATTGGAGCGCAATTCACAGCCAGTGTTCTGATGATTCGACAGATCTTTTTAACTTGCGGGGTGCCGGTTTTCAAAGAATCAGCTGGTTTTGGGAAATGCTGGAGGCCGGGATATCGTGGCACCGATGTGAATTGATTATCAAATTAATCATTGACCTGTCTCGCTTTCAGGTATTTGAGCAGCCAGTGCAATAAGTCATTCACTAAGCCCAGGAGCAGGTGATGCAATTCATCAGGCAGCCTAAGCTGATAGACATTGCAGAGCGGGAATTGCCAGAACTGGTTGCAGATTGGGTGGACACCTAGAGTGTGCAGAGCATCAATATTGTTGTCCTCCAGCAGTTCCGAGTAAACAAGCTGGTCTCTTGGGCCATCGAGTGGTCGATAGGTGGAATGCCCCATCGGCGCACCTTTAGGATTTTTGCACATCGGACATCAGCCATATGAGAGTTGAGCAGCATCAGTTGTTCCGGATAATCTCCAACCCAGCCACCCAACAGCAGGTAACATTGTGTCTGGAATTCATCAGCAAAATCCCATTTCTAGCTGGGGCTAGCGATGTCAAGATGTCTAAGTTGAGAGAGCACAGTTCCAACCCCAGAATGTAAAGCTTCGTCTATGTTTCTGGCACCTTTCGCGGGACATGGGATCAGGCCGACAAGAATCCTGGCGTGGTTTTTGGGTGTACAGCGGTCAGCAATTTGAATATTGCCAATTGTGAGATACAGCGGCCATGCATGCCGATTGCCCGAACAATTTGTCAAGTGAGTCTTGCCCGATGCATATATGACAGGCACAATTTTCGTTCCGGCAGTAAGTCGATACTGTGTATCCCACCACCAATCGCCTGTGTTCATCACGCTGTAGAGTTGACAACCCGCAGAGTCTGCGAGGCGCATCGGTTCGAAAACGAGGTGTGCCTGAAAAGGAAGATGTACTAGGAGGAACTGGATATATTTGGAAATATCCCTGTAGTATAAAGTTCCAAATCTGTGTGACTAATCCTGAATCCAACTATCATCACTGAGCCCGAAATTGACTTCAGGGAGAAGATTTTGCATGGCATCTGCAGATTGGAAGGATTCGGTTTTGAAGTTGTCCGGTCGACACCTGGGATGTTGATGTATCTAGGTCTTCCTGTGCTGGCTAAACGATTGAACCTGCTGAACGTCGTGTGCGGACCGAAATGGATGCCATGGAATCCATTGTTCTGAGTACTTGCGATGCTTGTTGTACAATCCAGTTGCTTTGGCATACGCTTTGCCCCCCGCATTTTCCACTCCAACTACCTTCCTATGAGCCTTTGTCTTTGCCGGATCAGGGGTACAGGTGAGATCAGGCTGCTGAGGGTATATTGGGTTGTCATTGGGAGTATCTTCAGGTTGTGGTGGCCCTGGTACATTGTCTATGAGTAGATCATTAATTGACAGCTTGTCGATGGCCATTCAGGTGCACCTACTCTAGTCAAACCATGATGGCTCAGGGTGAGGGATGCCTGCAGGTGGAAGAATCCCGTTGGGTAACAGCCCTTCGTTAATCGATATTGGGTCATATTGTTGATACTGAGCTTCCAGTCGGTTCTTGTTGCAGAATTTCTTTTTGCAGATAAAGTATTTATCACGTTTCCGGCGAGTGTTGACCATATTTGGGAAATGCTCAGTGTTCTGACGAATCTTGATGATGCTTTAGGGGGTATGGTGCGTTGCTGGATTTAAGCATCAAGGATATTTGTTTCAAAGCGAGCTAACTCTAACTCAGATTAGCGTATCACTTTCTAATCCACATATCACCCCACCAAATGTAGAAGAGGGGTATAACAAAGTCACTTAACAATCAGTTTTCTTCACAAACTAGGATAATATCTATCAAATCCCGCACAATAATGCTGCACATTATCTACTGAAAATCATTAGCAATGAAAGCATCTTATGTCATCACTGCATTGAATTTTCAATACTGTTGATCAGGTGCTACTACAATCGGCCTTATCGTGTACTACGTCAATGTGTCACTGTGCAGGATATGTCCACGCTTGAGCCTCAAGCAGCGGATATCATCAGCTTGATACAATGAATTGGTAAGTTTCCTAGCTGGCTGTATGCCTGCTTAATGATCATCGAGAACTGATAGGCTGGTATGATGTTGTCTCCAGTAATGATCCTTGACCAGTGGGTGGATTCTGAGTCGACAACGAGGTTCACACAAGGAGTTCAAAAGGAAGCAATCACTGTTCCTGCTCGACTAACAAGGCCTCATATTGAATCAAGTGCAGGTCGTAAACACACATTTTGAGTGTAAAATGCCTAGTCATGCTAACTATCCAACCGGATAGAGTTCTTGTTCAGTTCATGTAGATATCATGTCGTATCCCTTCTATGATCTTTACAGTCAGGAACTGAACAAAGGTGAGCTTCCATCAAAGATCCTACTATAGGAAGTAGAGCATATAACAAAGAGCGGCAGGAAGTGTGTGATTGTGATTTCTTTTTCTTAGCTGGGTTTCACGGGATTGAAGGCCAAGTGAAACACCACAGTTTGTGACAGCTAGGATACATATAAGAGGCCTTCATTCCGCTGAAGGTCACTGCTACCTTCAAAATTCTCAACCATACTCCACATCTTTCGAAATCACCAATTGAATTGATCATTTGATTACTACCATCGTTCGTTCACATACGATTTCGCCGAATGGTTCTCCGCCAAAGATAACCATTATGGCTTGAACCAGTGGGCTGTTTGGCTCACAACAACGCCCAGATGACAATGTAGGAGGATCACATAATACGGGTGGAAATACACCGAGCAAAGACACTCAATTCGGGCAACAAGCGAATCAAGTTCATCCACCACCGACACCAGGGCAGAGTTACCCACCTTCGTGGCCACCATTTCCAGGCGCTCCCCTGTTCTACCACCAGGTTCCATTCAACATCACACCAAGCTCACAACCAGGCTCCGTTGCGACCCAAGGATATCCGAGTTATGAGCCCTTGTGGCAAACATATGATTTCCCCCAAGGAGGATATGGTGGACCTCAAATGGTCCCCCCTCAGCAATTCACAGGACATGGGCCGTCATGTGGAGGCTCAACTGGAGTGCCTTCCAGCACCGCCTGGAAACAATCCAGTCATTCGGGCGACCTCTTCCACTTCCACTGCTCCAGGACAACTTCCTGGCGCACCTGGTATACCCCCCATCAGCCTCCCTACGGAACAATTTCAGCCGGCTGCGGAACTGTGCAAGGTAGATGTTTCCGGGATTGCCCATTTGCCCAAATTGACAGAGATTTCATATGACAAATACAGTGGAGATGATGAGAGCGACTATTCGTCGGACTTGGGCGGGGCCGAAAGCCAATCCCCAATCAGCTTGAAGCAAACAAAATTCTCCTTGAATCAATTTGCCAAAAGGATGCGGCAGCACAACTTTAGTACATTCAACAAGTGGAAGAAAGTATGGGTGTGAGGGTTTCTTGTGAAGAAGCATCGGTCCATTATCCGGGGACAGGACCGTCTGAAACAGCTGCAAGATGGACCCCTGCACTGGGAGATGACGGTTGCACATTTGTTGGAGACTTTCGATACCTGGCTGCATTTGGAAAATTTCGATAATGCGCGATGGATTCTGCGACAGTGGGTCGAGATGTCTTTGACAAAATGAACAAGCGAGGTTCGGGTGGCAAGGGAGAAGGGAAGGCGAGGCAACCAGATACCGAGGATGGATTTGGGTTAGCACGTGGGTTACATTTCGAGAGGTAACCTCCCCGAGTTGGCAGATACGACTTTCATAGTTGTGATTCGTCGACTGCTGAATGGCAACAATGACCAGACATCCAGCAATCACCTCCAAGCTTCATACACAGATGTGAGGAACTGGGAGGAGCTGATTGATTTCATCGAGCAAGACTGTAGCCCGAATGAACCATACTGTCTGACAGCGATATACAAATGCAGCTTGACGCAGGAAGAATTGGACGAACAGTATATGGGATCATATGCACCGGTGCAAATGATGAATGACCCTCTATATGGTCAGATATCATAAAAGTTCCCTTTCAAATGCCTTCAAATTGAAACTGGGACATTATGTGAAACTATTGTTGGTTGAAATGAAGGCAGCTACAGGGGAGAATATTGCGGAGCGCTTAAATAGAGTGGGAAAGGTAATTCCCGCTAGCATTCTTCCGGTTAGTTATTCCCCACAGCCAATCCGCTTACTTAGACCTGGGAGGGAGCCGATGAAAATGAAAGAGTGGTGGGTGCGGAGACAGGTGGGAAAGAGACTGTAGTAGTATTAATGTAAGTTCTGATGGAGTGAATAAAATTGAATATATTCCACATAGTTGTTGGGTCCAAATGCTTGTCTGTGAAATACCTAACATCACGGTGAATCCCAGGAGTACCGGAGTATGAGCCCATCAGCCCAACTTACATTGGAGCAACCGAAAGAGATGATTGAGGACGAAAAGAAGACAGACCAAGGTGCAAGATACGTTCAGGAGCAAGAAGATGGCAAGGAGGACCTCAATCCAGAAAATACCAGTTCAGTAGTGAATACTGTTCTCAACACAATCAACAATGAATTTGAACTCAAGTGTCTCGAGGAGGCGGTCTGGCTGCTGAATGCTCATCCGATTCTTCAATCAATAGATCACCGTATTCGAAGCCACTAGTGTTCAATTCCAGGCCTGCCCAGAACAAAGTTCCTGGTGCACCAGGTTTGGGCGATCTGGTTCATTGTGAGGAGGTGGGTTTGGGATGCTGATATGCCAGGAGCATTGGTGGCGGATGAAATGGGACTTGGCAAGACTTTCACCTCGGTCGCAGCCGCAATGATTTGCAAACTACTGGCTCGGAAAGTGGTAATGGGGTTACCGCTGTCGATTATGTGGGGGAATACCCTTGACGAGTGGGTGAATATGGTACAGAATGACTTTCCCAGGATAATCAGTGAAGAACGGGAATGGTATCCACTACGGAGATTGAATTCGGTGCCCTGCCACCTCATTGAGACTCAGAAAACTCCACCGCTGGGGCATCCGGTGCTATCATCCACCCTTGAACCAATCCTGGTGGTGACAATGCCCAGAGTTGCAGAGAGATTCATGATTGTCATCGACAACATGACATTCACAGCAGATTTCACACTCATTAACTTGTTGCACGTGGAAAATGTGAATCTCACCCATGAGGATCTGAACACCAGTCTTGACGAGCCAGAAATCCGATGGAATATCCACCTTGTGTTGTATGACACCTTCACATCCAGAGCGAAACCATCAAGCAATGGCCAACTCTCACACTGTTCATGGATTTTTGGGATATTTGATGAGTCTCATCGGTACAAGATGACAAGTAGTGTGGGCCGGCGAATTGCGATGAATGAGAGAATTGGATTCAAACTTCAAGTCACTGCAAGGCCGGGTTTCCATTCACTCTATGACTGGTGTTTTCAGACTATGTGGCTGTTTCAGGTGTGTCTGAATATCCAGAGGATAATACTGTGATGGAAAAGCACGGCACTGAGGCACTGTATTGTGCACTGGAGAGTGTGATGCATGCTATCGGGACCGAGGACGAACACGCTCAACATGATGTGGCACACCGGATAATCCCAATTGCAACGCCATGGACGATCTGGAGGTGGTCAGTATTGAATGGTGCGAAGGGAAAACCACTTGTTCCGATACCGAAGGTGAATGCACACCTTGATGATCTCAAATGGACTGACGAAGGGCAAGTGAAACTGAAAGCCCTTGTGGAGAGATACACTTCACCGGGTGCTTCAGTAGCGTGGAGGGTTCTCAGATGGTGGCTGGTATGTATCTGATTGGAATTGGGAGAACCCGAGGATCGGAATGACATGTCTGGACAGTGGTAAGCTGAATGGCCACTCAACAATTGGGTGGATTCTCCAATTCTCCGATGGCTGAGAGACACATCTCTGCCAATTCTTGTCGAGGAACCTGTGGAGTATCCCGAGCCTGACAATGACCAAGCATCAAATCAGGAGCTCCTGCTCGAGCCTGAAAGTAATAAAAGTGCCTTGCCTCGTGGACCTCCTCCTCAAAAGGCAGTGCTATCTTGTCCGCTGCTAGGCCAAGTTCGTCACTTGAAGTAGTGGCTCAGAAAGTTTTTTGCAGATCGTTTGGATATTTTCTACATGTATGCGGAAATGGGCAACGATGAGCGGACAGAAATACAGCTCAAATTCCAAGATTCGCCAAATCCCTCTGTCTTCGTAACTACACCCAAAGTGTGGGTGCCAGGCCTATATTTCCCAGCAGCAAACCATGCAGTGATAACTGCGAAGTTCTGGGTATTGGGTGGGCAGCACAAGGAATTTGCACGGGTTGTCGGACTGGGGCAAAACAGAGTTCCACAGTCCTGGCTATTGAACACTGGACCAAGTGGTTATGATAACAGAGCGAGTGATCTCCACCAGCTCTCTGGAGCGGCACAAATGAAAGTCCTGCATGACCTGATGAGCCATCTGAACATTATGACTTCGATGATATACCGCATGCTGGAGTGTCGCGAAGACCAAACGAAGCAGCTTCCAGAGCAAGGAGATGTCCTGCCCTCAGATGGTCAGGATGAATGAGAATTATCTGGGCAGTGTAATCAAGGTACGCCTCTTGAAACTTTCTATCAACACAATCTCACCAACTGATGCAAAATAGGCAAATGGTATCGACAATGAGGCACTTGTGGGGAGGATTGATTAGAGCTCGATTCCATTTCATGTTAGTTGATTATTGTGATGAATATGGGATGAAGTCAATGATCAACAGATATCTGGTAAATGGTAACATAGCGTCATTTGGATGCTCCAATATGTGATTTCATGCAGGTGCGCCGGTTTAACGGTCAACCAGGTCAAATTCTGCTGGGCCGTACAGTTCTCTTTGTGTCAGTTTGACGAAGCTGCAGTTACATATCATATTCATCGTATATTGTCTGTGTGGAATTGTGGTAAGGAATTCTGCGAACGGGATCCTAGTTATCAGGTGCACCTGAACCTCCTTGTGTGATTCAAATTATTTGTTTCTTGTCTATTGAAGGCGCACCAGACACTAGAATTGCAAATGAATTCAGGATATTCACTGAATCTATAATGCTGAATAATGTAAACTCAATTGCACATGAGTATTGCTATCAACATCTCGACTTTCCTGAGACCGATCCATCACAGTGTATCTCCATTCATCCCAGGATAGAAAGACTGTCTAAGCGATATTGAGTTGATGTATCGTATCCTAAGACAGGGCTCATGTATTCCAGGCTTACCGGATGAATACAGCCGAGTATTTCCACACTCAGGAACCAAGTTCAGGCACACCTGAGATCCACTCTCCTGTCAAGTGTGATGGTCTCAAATTTGACACCGTACGCTTATTCCATTCGACAGCTAATTCCGACATGCCGGTACTCATTATTCACAAATGATTCCACTCCAGGCACACCTCCGAACTGTGAATACCCACACTGCAATACCTTTGAATCTGTGGCTGGCAGCACACAGAGTGTCATCTGTCAGACACAAAACATTTGGGTGCAAGGGCAGCTCATCCAGCTTGAACCCAGATTAATATCAAGACCTATGCTTAATCTGTATGTGAAGGCCGCCGCAAAAATGCCATTACTGGCATGCGCCGTGTAAACTTATCCTTTGGAGGAAGGTGTCCACCACAGCTTACCGTAGATTCACCACCCGGGCTGATAAGTCCCAACACGTAACTGATTTTGGACTAAGAAATGTGTTCGGACCTTTCATTTCCAAGATCCAAAAATGGCCTCTGTCATCCGGGCTCCATAATCGAGCTTCAGCTTGAGAGAGTGAACCTCAAAGAGAGCTTCTGATCAGCAATTCTGCCGATGACTGGCAACTCCCGCTCACTTTTATACCACACTTCCTCGAATACGCTTAAATACACAACTCACCTAATGCAGACATAACTACATTTTGACTAACTTGTATGTTTGGGCCTCCAAAAACCCGTATCTGCAAATGAATTGAGTGAACCGATTCCCCTCAAGAGAGCTCGAAGAGATAGAATCTGAATGGCAGTCTCTGCTCAGCGGCTCAATCGGTGACCGGCAAGCTCCCGCCCACCCCGTATCTTGAACGCCTGAAGTTTGTGACAAATCATAAACACACGATATCAAATTTCCGCCAATGTCCAATCCCAAGAGTGCATAATGAACAACTCGTGATGAAAGCTCGAGTAAAGAAAAGGCAGTTTCTGAGAGTACAAGTAACTGTCAAAGTACGGTGAGCCTGCAATCGCAGCTATTAGATTGTATCCTGCATGCCAATTCAATGCTAGCTGCACCTCAATTGGCCGTCACTGCATGCTGTTATTTGTCTTTCGGCTGTCAGATGAAGCCTCATGATGTATTTATAATGTTCTTATGCACTGCTTTGAACGCCAATATTTATGTTAAGTCAACATTGTAGCATTGAGACTGATAATGTTTGTAATCAAATGATGCGGTGTTTACATGATAGTATGCGCAACATCTCAATGTGAGTGACTATTTATGACCCATTCGCTAGCAATCTTGGCATTGACGAGAACTGGAATCTATTAAATTACCACTGAGTCGTCATCGTACCTTTACCATTCTTTCTCAATGTTGAATCGCTCCTTTGTAAACCCAAATTCTCTGTCCTCTCTTACACTGACTGCATACATATTGTGACTTCTGCAGACTCGGACCGCTGAAAGTGGAATTCTGCACCCCATATTGCCTAATCGACAGCTACCTTTGCTGCAGAATCCAAAAACCACAGAATATCATCAAAATAGAGTTTCTATCCGACTGGTATACCACATTTGGAGATTCATATTTATCGACTAACAGCAACACACTCTGTTTCAACCCATGTAACTTCAACTGTTGCCACTCACAAAGGTCTCAACTCTATCCTCCGGCCAAGTCCTGCAAGATTCTTCAACACACTGACAATTCTGTACCATGCCGTTACCTCTCATATGCTGGAACTAGAGGCATAATGAACTACCTTCGCAAGAGTCATATGCAGGGACGATCATGATCAACCCATTTCTCAGTATTCCACCTATGTCCAGCCCTGAGAGCTAGTTTGTGATACCACCGTGTTAATGTCTCAAGGTATTCAGGTGCATGTGGTTCAAATTCTACGTTCATTGGCTTAATCCAACTTCATATTCTTGCATCAATAGCATATTTCGATATGAATGCTAACATTCGGGGATTGGGGGCATGAAGAATCAATCTAATCCGGTGCACCTGACGCTTCCTAAATCACAACACAGAACTAGCTTCGACAATATATATATGAACCGCAGACACTGTCCTCCGGACACTTTCCGCGCACGCCTTGAATTGCTTTCTCCTCAGCCGAGCATCACTGTTTCCAGGTAGACCTTGAAATGCATCCTCCTCGACTGGGTGCTACATTGTTGCCTTATCTTTCCGTTATTCTCTTAAACTTCCCACTGTATTTACTCTGATATGCTTCTGTCTACATTCCGTGACTTCACTTCATCAAGATGGAACCTATGGCCAGCCAGGTGAGGAATCACTATTCAGAGAAGAATCAAGAAGCACACCTTGTGCGAGCACTTACACATGCATTCAAGTAGACAGCCAAGTTTCATTGGCTATAAAATGTTTGCACTGCAACCTTCGTGTATAGTGTTGGAGATAGCTAATGTCCGCGCGATATTTCGTATAAAGCAGCATGATGACGATACTGATCGGGGGGAGATCAGCGATGAGAACAGTGAAGAGGCTAGACAGTCCACGTTGTCATCCGATATAGAAGATGACAATTTGGACAACCAGCAAGAGGTTCCACATCTACACCAGGTGCGTCATGATAAGATAATACGAACTACAAGGGTTCCACTGCGAAAGAAATGGATCTGTGCCGATACTGTCATTGCCTGCACCTCACTTCCAAATCTCCAACATCCAGCCGGGGCCATGGCACCACCATTGCTCAAACGCCAAAAGTCAATCATCAACATAATGAGCAAGTCTGACATTGTACCCGCCCAGGCGCTCCCGCTTCGCAAGGCTGGTGGAGACCAGAGTGTTTCTCAACCAAAGGTGAGTGGAGATCACAACATTCCTCAACACCACAAGGCTACCTTTGAGGTAGCAAAACTGTTCGTGGAGGCAATCATATTCACCAAGACTCCCTGGCCAATCATTTCCGATGAGAAGTACTCGATGGTTGACGAAGCTTGGCAAGAAGCCAATGAAGCCCAGGATTGACAGCAGGCATTAGCAGGTGCTCCTGTAGGTACACCATGTGTGTCAATTGCCCGGTGGTCCATCTCTTAAAACTGATCCACAAACCCGAGAAGCTGTAAGTGTTTACTCTGTTTTCTGCTCATCGATTGGACTTGTGATGATACTAATCCCCAAAATATACATAGTTAAAACTAAAGATTAGTACCATTCAAGGGCGTTTGCCAGATGGAGCTCATCAAACTATTGTCTGAAGTTGCCACTTGGATTCTGGATCAGAGACTGAGCTTCGAATCAAGCTTATAGAGCTCCTGTTTGATGATGCTTATCTCTCGAAGGTCATCGATGATAACAAGTCCTGGTTCACACGGATGGAAGTGCTTGAATTAATCTACCATCAGTTTTTCTCCACTGCCAATAACTTGGGGTGACAACCGACCACATTGCAGTTCTTTCAACTGCTCACACTGCAGATGTTATCCCCTGTGGCTGCAGCGATTCATTGTGCGCTGTCTGAGTATGCCACTGGAAAGAAGGTTACAGGTATGTATTCTGAATATGGATATCTAGGTAAATTGTGCCCTTCCACAGTGATGGATTGTATCACTGCAGAACTCACTGCACTCATCAACTACACATGATGGGCTGCTTCGTGGGGGGGGGC